>Ga0224743_1027_pt1 | contig 41665 bp, 28 predicted proteins | sample LIM_E_Vancomycin_2_FD_161630 | JGI IMG/M metagenome (GOLD analysis project Ga0224743, IMG submission 161630) | Enriched cells from gastrointestinal tract of the lab mouse from Pacific Northwest National Laboratory (PNNL), Richland, Washington... | ecosystem: Host-associated > Mammals > Digestive...
AACCTTGCCTGCCTTGCGGCAGATCATGGAGCCGATGCCGTCGTTTCCGCTCCTCCCTACTACTTTGCGACAGGTCAGCCCGAACTGATCGAGTTTTATGAGCATCTGCTGCCTCAGTTGCCGTTACCCTTGTTTCTGTATAATATGCCGACTCATACAAAGGTAAGCTTTGCACCGGCTACGATTCGGCGAATAGCGGAGAATCCCGGCGTGATTGGTTTTAAAGACAGTTCGGCAAATACGGTTTATTTCCAGTCGGTGATGTATGCCATGAAAGATAATCCGGATTTCTCGATGCTGGTGGGACCGGAAGAAATTATGGCAGAATCCGTACTGCTGGGGGCTCATGGCGGCGTAAACGGTGGTGCGAATATGTTCCCCGAATTGTATGTGAGCTTATACAACGCTGCGAAGAATGCAGATATGGAAGAAGTGAGACGTTTGCAGGAAAAAGTAATGCAAATCAGTGCTACGATATATACGGTAGGGCAACATGGGTCCAGTTACCTGAAAGGTCTGAAATGTGCTCTCAGTCTACTTGGAATATGCAGCGATTATGTGGCTGCGCCTTTCCATAAGTTCGAACAACGGGAAAGAGGAAAAATATGGAAGGCACTTCAAAATTTGGGAGTTGATGTAGTGCTCAGGTAATTAATCAAGAAAAAATGAACGGCTATGTCTATTCTCGACATTATTATCTTTTTATTCTTCACGGGGGGAGTTGTTGTCTTCGGCTGCTCTTTCTTCAACAAGAAACGTTCGTCGGAGGAATTTACTTCGGCAGGACGTTCCCTTCCGGGTTGGGTTGTGGGAATGTCTATTTTCGCAACGTATGTAAGTAGTATCAGTTATCTGGCTTATCCGGGCAAGGCCTATATGTCCGATTGGAATGCTTTTGTATTCAGCTTGTCCATTCCGATAGCCTCGTATTTTGCTGCTAAATACTTTGTACCCTTTTATCGTTCTATCGGAAGCGTATCGGCTTACAGTTTTCTGGAAGAACGCTTTGGTCCCTGGGCGCGTGTATATGCGTCATCGTGTTATCTTTTGACGCAGGTTGCCCGGATGGGGTCTATTCTGTATCTGCTCGCATTGCCTATGAATGCCCTGCTGGGATGGGATATTAAGATGATTATCGCAGTAACTAGCGTTGCCATTATTGCCTATTCAATGCTGGGTGGTCTGAAAGCTGTGATATGGACGGAGGCGATTCAGGGATTTATTCTGATCGGCGGTGCGGTTGTTTGTCTTTGTGTGCTGATGTTTAAGATGTCCGAAGGGCCTGCGCAGGTATTTCAGATAGCCATTACTGACCAGAAATTCAGTTTGGGAAGTTTCGGCAGCAGTCTGACCGAGTCTACTTTCTGGGTATGCCTTATTTACGGTATATTTATCAATCTACAGAATTATGGTATTGATCAGAACTACGTACAGCGTTATCTGACGGCAAAGAGTGATAAACAGGCTAAGTTCTCCGCTCTCTTCGGAGGTTATTTGTTTATTCCGGTTTCTGCAGTGTTCTTTATGATAGGTACGGCATTGTATACATATTACAAGACGTTTCCGGAACTGCTTCCGGCAGGGGTCGAGGGGGACGCGGTCTTTCCCTATTTTATTGTACATGCGCTTCCGACCGGACTTACCGGATTATTGATCGCCTCCATTTTCGCGGCGGGAATGAGTACGGTGGCTACAAGCATTACAAGTTCGGCTACTATCATTCTGACGGACTATTATGCCCGTTATATAAATAAGAAACCGACAGAAAAACAATCGGTGAGAGCCTTGTATGTTTCGAATGTACTGATCGGAATAATCGGTATTTTCGTAGCGCTGGCATTTCTGAACGTAGAGAGTGCGCTGGATGCCTGGTGGGCTTTGTCCTCCATCTTCAGCGGTGGTATGCTGGGACTCTTCCTGCTGGGGTATATTTCAAAGAAGGCGCGGAATGTTGACGCCGTTTTGGGAGTGATCTGTGGCATTATCGTTGTCGTCTGGATGAGCTTGTCTCCTATCTTCTTTAAAGATGGTTTTATGAGCGAATATACAAGCCCGTTTCATGCTAACCTGACTATTGTCTTCGGAACCATTGTTATCTTTTTGGCAGGCTTTCTCAGTATGCGTTTACTGAAAACAAAGAAGTAGAAGAAGGCAGCTTCACTGGTAGGCATATTGGTTTCATCTATTATCCGATAGAATTATTCGATTGGACTTTTTTTGCAAAGGCGGGGTTTCCGCCTTTATCTTTGCATCAGAAACAAAAAACAAAACGATGTTTCTGATGTTATAAGTCAAATCAATTAATAACAATAAAAGCAATAAAGAGTATGGAACCAATTTTAAATTCTCAACTTCCTGAATTCAGTGTTCAGGCTTTTCAAAACGGAGCTTTCAAGACAGTAACCAACAACGACCTGAAAGGTAAATGGGCAATCCTTTTCTTCTACCCTGCCGACTTTACATTTGTATGTCCGACAGAATTGGTAGACATGGCTGACAAATATGCTCAGTTCCAGGAAATGGGTGTGGAAATCTACTCGGTAAGTACTGACTCGCATTTCGTACACAAAGCCTGGCATGATGCTTCCGAAAGTATCCGTAAGATCAAATACCCGATGCTGGCAGACCCGACAGGCGCTTTGAGCCGTGCACTGGGTGTATATATCGAAGAAGAAGGTATGGCTTACCGCGGAACATTCGTCGTAAACCCGGAAGGAAAGATTAAAGTGGTGGAACTGAATGATAACAATATTGGTCGTGACGCCAGCGAATTACTTCGCAAAGTAGAAGCCGCACAGTTTGTGGCTACTCACGACGGAGAAGTTTGCCCGGCTAAATGGAAGAAGGGCGAATCTACTCTGAAGCCAAGCATTGACCTTGTCGGTAAGATTTGATAGATCTTGATAATGTGTGTGAAGGGCCGGTAACGGAGACGCTGCCGGCCCTTCTTTTAAAAGAATGAAAGGAGAAAGAGAGATGTTAGAACCTGCATTAAAAGAACAACTGAAGGGTATTTTTGCCGGACTGGAGGCTGACTTTACCTTTGATATATCCGTATCAGCCAGTCATGAAAGCCGTGCCGAATTGCTGGAATTGCTGAGCGATGTAGCCGAATGTTCCGATCACATCACTTGTATGGTAAATGAAGGAAGCGGACTTAAATTTACGATAGGAAAGAATGGTAAACCTACAGAAATTACTTTCCGTGCTATCCCCAACGGACATGAGTTTACTTCTTTATTACTCGCCATCCTGAATCTGGACGGTAAGGGAAAGAATTTTCCGGATGAGGCTGTCTGCAACCGTGTGAAAGCCTTGAAGGGTCCGATACACTTAGTGACCTATGTCTCACTGACTTGCACCAACTGTCCGGATGTAGTTCAGGCATTGAATGCAATGACCACACTGAATCCTTCCATTACTCATGAAATGGTTGACGGTGCACTGTATCAGGATGAAGTGGATGCCTTGAAGATACAAGGCGTGCCTTCTGTATTTGCCGATGGGAAACTGCTTCATGTAGGTCGTGGCGAATTTGGCGAATTGCTTGCTAAACTGGAAGCGCAATACGGTATTGATGAAACCAAGGTGGAGACGGAAGTGAAGGAATACGATGTTATCGTAGCCGGTGGCGGTCCTGCCGGAGTATCAGCAGCCATCTATTCTGCCCGTAAAGGCTTGCGCGTGGCGATTGTTGCCGAGCGTGTCGGCGGACAGGTGAAAGAGACGGTAGGCATTGAGAATCTGATTTCGGTTCCTGAAACAACAGGAAGCGAACTTGCCGATAATCTGAAAACGCATCTTCTGCGTTATCCTGTTGATTTGTTGGAACAGCGTAAGATAGAAAAGGTAGAACTTGCCGGAAAAGATAAACTGGTAACTACTTCCGTAGGAGAGAAATTCATTGCTCCTGCATTGATTATCGCTACAGGTGCAAGCTGGCGAAAACTGAATGTTCCCGGCGAGAACGATTATATCGGGCGTGGAGTCGCTTTCTGTCCTCATTGCGACGGTCCTTTCTATAAAGGAAAGCAGGTTGCGGTAGTGGGCGGTGGAAACTCCGGCATCGAGGCAGCCATTGACTTGGCAGGTATCTGTTCTAAAGTCACCGTCTTTGAATTTATGGATGAACTGAAAGCGGATAATGTCCTTCAGGAAAGACTTAAATCTCTGCCGAATGTGGAAGTATTCGTGAGTTCGCAAACGACAGAAGTAATTGGTAATGGCGATAAACTGACAGCCTTGCGCATCAAAGACCGTAAGACGGAAGAAGAACGTTTGGTAGAACTGGACGGAGTATTCGTGCAGATCGGACTTTCCGCCAATTGCAGCGTTTTCCGTGATATTGTGGAAACAAACCGACCGGGTGAAATCGTTATCGATGCGCATTGCCGTACCAATGTGACGGGAATCTATGCAGCCGGAGACGTATCGACCGTACCTTACAAACAGATTATTATTTCTATGGGCGAAGGTGCCAAAGCCGCCCTTTCTGCCTTTGATGACCGCGTACGGGGCATCATCTGATAAAATAGATTATTTATACATTTCCCCTCATGTATAAGTAATGGCCACAGAGATTGTAAAAAGTCTCTTGTGGCTTTTATTTTTTTCTTACCTTTGTGATTCTAATATTTAACCCCCAATGAGAAACATGAAAAAGATATTCTTACTGATTTCCGCGATCTTGTTAATTGTTCCGGTGCAGGCTCAGCATACGTTGAGACTGATGACCTATAACATCAAAAATGCAACAGGCATGGATGGTGTCTGTGACTTCCAGCGTATTGCAAATGTGATTAATAACGCTTCTCCCGATGTGGTAGCCGTGCAGGAAGTAGACAGCGTGACCAATCGGAGTAATCAGAAATATGTATTAGGTGAGATAGCCGAGCGGACACAGATGTATGCCTGCTTTGCTCCGGCTATAGATTATGATGGCGGAAAATACGGAATCGGTCTGCTGTCAAAGAAAGCTCCGGTTCATTTGCAGACTATAGCTCTGCCCGGCAGGGAAGAAGCCCGTGCATTGATCTTAGCGGAGTTTGAAGATTATATTTACTGTTGCACTCATTTATCCCTTACGGAAGAAGACCGGATGAAGTCATTGGAGATTCTGAAAACTTTTGCAGCTTCCTATAAAAAGCCTCTTTTTCTGGCGGGAGACATGAATGCGGAGCCGGAATCGGACTTTATTAAAGAGTTGCAGAAAGAATTTCGGATACTCTCTAATCCCAGACAACACACTTTTCCTGCTCCCGCCCCAAAGGAGACTATCGATTACGTGGCGGCTTTTAAGCAGAATGATAAAGGATTTGCCGTCGTCTCTTCGGAAGTGGTGAATGAACCTGTAGCATCCGATCATCGCCCTATTGTTGTGGAACTGCGCACTGCCGAAAAGGCGGATAAGATATTCCGTACTAAACCCTATTTGCAGAATCCGGTTGGAAATGGAATGACCGTGATGTGGGAAACCACTGTTCCTGCTTATTGTTGGGTAGAATACGGTACGGATACGACTCAATTAAAGCGTGCGCGTACTATTGTTGACGGACAGGTAGTCTGCAATAACAAGTTACATAAAATACGGCTGGATGATTTGCAGCCCGGTCAAAAGTATTATTATCGTGTCTGTTCACAAGAAATGTTGCTTTATCAGGCATATAAGAAAGTTTTCGGAAATACTGCCCGTTCTGCTTTCAGTGAATTTACTCTGCCTGTAACCGGTACGGATTCTTTTACTGCTGTTGTGTTCAATGATCTGCATCAGCATACCCATACCTTCCGGGCTTTGTGCAGGCAAATTCAGGATATTGACTATGATTTTGTTGTTTTCAACGGTGACTGTGTAGACGACCCGGCAAGTCATGATCAGGCAACTGCCTTTATCAGTGAACTGACCGAAGGAGTGCGCGGTGATTGTATCCCGACTTTCTTTATGCGGGGGAATCACGAAATCCGGAACGCTTATTCTATCGGTTTGCGTGACCATTTCGATTATGTAGGTGACAAGACTTATGGCTCTTTCAACTGGGGAGATACCCGTATTGTCATGCTGGACTGTGGAGAAGACAAAACAGACGATCATTGGGTCTATTATGATTTGAATGATTTCACCCAGTTACGTAACGAACAGGTCGGTTTTCTGAAGAAAGAACTGGCTGCCAAAGAATTTAAGAAAGCGAAAAAACGTATCCTCCTGCATCATATCCCTCTTTATGGTAATGATGGAAAGAATCTTTGTACTGAACTATGGACTAAGCTGCTGGAAAAAGCTCCTTTTGATATCTGTCTGAATGCTCATACTCATAAGTATGCTTATCACCCGAAAGGTGAATTGGGGAATCATTTTCCGGTTGTTATAGGTGGAGGATATAAGATGGAGGGTGCTACCGTGATGATTCTTGAGAAGAGGAAAGAAGAACTCAGAGTCAGGGTGTTGGATGCAAAGGGAGAAACTTTGCTGGATATAACGGTCTGAATAATGTATATGATAGTTTGAATCATAGAATTGAATTTCACCCCAAAAGTTTAGTTTCTAACTTTTGGGGTGATTCTTTTTATATTGATAATACCTAATAGTTCCTTTACCTCTTTTTTATTTTAGCTTCCTCCTGAGATGACAATGAATGTCAGGCCCAAAATGAATAATATAAACATGACTCCCAAAAGTCTGTTTGTCGCTTTGGAGCTACCGGTAAATTCTTTCCAGATGAAAACACCCCAAAGGGCAGCAATCATCGGTGCTCCTTGTCCAAGTGCATAAGAAATGGCTGCTCCCGCTTTTCCTGCGGCAATGTAGCTTAATGCCGTACCTAATCCCCAGATGCATCCTCCGAGAATTCCGACCATGTGTGTACTTGCTTTTCCGGCAAAGTATTCCTTGTAAGTGACGGGTAGACCAACGAACGGACGCTTCATCACAAGTGTATTGAAGAGGAAGTTGCTTAGGAAGATTCCGATAGCAAAGATGAAGAATGCAGTATAAGGAGTTGCCATTCCGGTTGTCGGTGATTCAAAGTTGTTCAAATCCATGGCAGCGGCGACAAACCGGTAAAAGAATGACATCAGTATACCGGCAATAGCAGCAAGAATAATTCCCTTTTTGCTGTTATTGGTTCCCGCCTTTTGATTCTTACCGGCTGCAATACCGTTGCAAATGATGGCGATAACAATCAGCACGACTCCTGTGAATAGCCAGAACGGATCTCCTTTGGGGGAGCTGAAATAATTAATGAATACTCCCAATACCAATGCCAGTCCTACTCCCAATGGAAAAGCTACTGCCATTCCGGCAATGGATACTGAGGCGGAAAGGAGAATATTGGAAGCATTGAAAATAGCTCCTCCGATAAGTGCACTGGCAATATATGCCGCTTCCACTTGTTGGATGTCTTCCAGAAAACCTCTTCCCGAATCTCCGAAACTTCCTAGTGTGAATACCAGAAGTAGGGCGAACAGCAAGATGCCGATGGTGTAGTCCCAATAATAAAGTTCATAACGCCAATTCTTACTGGCCAGTTTTTGGGTATTTCCCCACGATCCCCAGCATATCATTGTGATAAAGCAGAAGATAATAGCTAAGGTGTAACTATTGACTATATACATAATGATTTTTTTTAAGATTTCAATTCTCTTTTCCTGTCACTTGTCTTATAAGTGCGTTGCGGGTTGCCCGAATATTTTCTTCCCCTTGAATAGTGAGATATTGGTGTTTACCGCTTTCAGAAGGAGAAAAAATACTTTGTCCGATACTGTCTATGGTGATTGTTCCCTTCTCGGATAAATTGAAATAATTATTCCCCGGTTCTATGGCTTGTAGCACGGATGTCAAATCCCATGTTTCTCTGTCATATGGCATTTCCTGATATATTTTATATGATACGCACAGAGGATGTTTATAACTGCCGGCAAAATCATTTAATATACTTTGATGAGGATATCGAATTTTGTTTCCTAGTTCCCATCCGCTGGCAATAATTGGAGTAGGCCATTCTTTGAAAGTAATTTGGGCTGCATTCAGATCATTAACAATGTTCCATTCAGGGAAGTCGAATTCATTACCATAGAGTCCTCCCATGACAGATAGTAATTTTACCTTTTGTGCTACCAAGGCTTTTCCATCCAGCTCGCTGTATTCATCTGCTTCCGAGATAAGCAAACGGGCTAGATTTGTTTCCGGGCCTAAGGCTATAAATACCACAGAATGATCTTCTTGCTCTGCCAGCAATTTACGTAACAGTTTATATCCTTCCAGAATATGATCTTTTAGGCTTCTTTTTGGATGTAATATTTTATTGTTGTCAATAATAGTATCCAGCGTTTGGCGGAGATAATGTCCGTCGTCTGTATTCATCCCATTATAAGCATAACCTAAAGGTATGTCGTATTTGTCGTTGAAACGACAATAAGCGTCAATATATTCCAGTGAATAAGGATTACACTTGCTTATAGTGATACCTAGCAAATCAATTTTTCCTTTTTTCTCATAATTAAGCAGCATTTGCATGGCTAAAACATCATCGATATCATTTCCAACATCCGTGTCGAGTATGACAGGAATTGCAGAAGTAGTCTCTTTCTGTTGTGCACAGGAACAGAATAAAGAGACGGTTATTAGAATGATTGCTATATATTTGAACATATCTTGGGTTTTTATAAGTTATTTCCAATATTCTCAATTGTATTGCTGGTTAATGATTGTTGCGAGGAATAATTTACTTTATAAAGTACGCCTCCTTTAGCATGGAGAGTCTGATTTTCTAAAGTTGCAGTTCCTTCTTTGGTAAATGTGCCATTTACATCATATCTTCCGGAAATGGTTTCTCCAAATTTACCATTCTCTAGTTTGAATTGAGAGTCATTCAAACTATAAATCAGTAAATAATTGTGCATATCTAATACGAAACCTAAAGAAGCATTATTTGTCTGGAATGTGATTTGTGCTCCAGTAGTACATATTAGTTGTTCTAATTTGTCTTTTGGCTGATTATCGTTAATATTAAATGCTGCAAAGTTCTCCGGTTTTACTTTGGCAACATCTATATAAGCTGCCGCCAAGCCTTTTATGAGACTACGAGTAGGAGGTGTAAAATCTTTTTCTTGTAAATCCCATGTATAAATTCCGTGGTCAATTTGGTCCGGTTCGGTGGTGTTGTTGATAAAGAAGTTACTGGTAGCCAAATCGTAAATATCATAGCCTCCTCCTAATGCGAAAGATGTCAAGATAAGACTCGGACTGTTTGCATAACTACCTTTGTTCTCGGCAACCAGCGCATAATTTCCTGCAATTGATGCGTATGCCATGACTTCATTTTTGAGATGTTTAACATTATCTTTATAAGCATCAACGCCAATGAAATCAATGCCTTGAAGATCGAATACATCTTTGGGGCGAGCATTAGTAGCCTCTGGAAATGGATTAATACCATCACCGTAAATTAGATTGACACGAGTTACTACTCTGTAAGAACTGTTTTTTACAGCTTTTCCTACAGTATTTAATGCATTTGTGATCATTGTCCAGGCCTTCTCTTTGCTTAGAGGGGTCCCATCCCGATATTTTAAATCTTTTTGGTCGATTCTCCAGCGCATTAACGCATCAGGTTCATTATGGATCTGAGCTGATATAACGGGGTGCTTGTCTCCATTTTGAGAATCCCAGTATCGGATGTGGTTAAATAAGGCGGTGATGGCTTTGGTTTCTCTCTCCAGTATCCATTCATCATCAAGAATCATGGTGTATTGATAACCATAATAGTTCCAAAAATTTCCTTCATCATTCCGGCTGAGCCTTTTGTTATATTCTTGAAGCACATATTGAGGTATCAGGTAGGAGAATGAATCTCCTACCATATTCGTACTGAACCAAAGTAATTCCATTTTCAAATTATACTTGTTGACGAACTGCAAGATTGAGTTTACGATACTATAATCGTACTTGTTTTCTTTAGGCTCTACCATATTCCATGAAATTGGAATTTGTACACAATTTAGTCCCAGTTCCTGAGCTTTCTTGAAGTAGTTTTCCACTTCATTAATAGTCATCTTGTCACAATTGAGAAGGGCATCAAGGCGTATTTGTGCACCAAGAAACGGAAAAGGTTTACCGTCAACAGAAACATATGTTTTGTTGTTTTCAGTCACTAGTTTACTTACTTCTATTTGAGAAAGTATTGGTTCGACGTATGTTTCATTATTATTGTCAGAACAAGCTGTTGCGAATAATGAAAAGAAAACCAGTGCGTAAGTTAGTATTATCATTCTTTTATACATAATTGGTCTTTGTTAAATTAGTAGATTATTGGATTATTGCGGGGTTCCTCCTCCTGTCATAGGCCAGCCCGGATTCTGATAGATAGGAGAAGAATCCAAATCACCTCCGGATGAAGTAACCAGAAAATGTTCTGCTGCTATCGGATCGAGATAGTGTGCCATATTCCATTTATAGCCGTTGTAAACAATGTTATTGGCTGTGATGTGATAAGGAGCAAGATAAGTACTGAAGCTACGTGGTGAAACATTTTCTCCTTCTTTAAGAATGGAGTTGCCGTTAGAATCTTTATACCAGTCCCAGCCATACATTTCCTGCCATAAATTCATTCCTAGGATATGGTAGGGTTTGGTAATCATCTGGTCCATTGAACGCCATCTATGTAAGTCCATGCTACGTAAACCTTCCGCCATCAACTCACATCTTCGTTCACGGCGGATATTATAACGTGTGGCATCAATAATTTCTCCGCCGGAATATGCCCCCCAATCAGTTTCTGCTTCTTTTGACATATCTGTAAGCCTGATTGTTTTGGTATAGTCCTCATCAATGCCGGCTCTGCGACGAATCGCTTTCCAGTACTTTTCTGCATAGGAGTCGAGTGAACCATGCAATTCATAATAAGCTTCTATATAGTTGAGATAGGCTTCGGCTGTACGGAATATGATAGAACCGACAATACTTTGAGTGTTATTTGTGTATTTCCCGTCAGGGTTTAATCCTTTGCGTAAGGCATAGCCTGTATTGTACTTTTCTGTAACAGAAGAGGCGGTTATATTGGGTCCCCATTCTTCTACTACCCCATGATCTCCTGCCTGAGTATGCAAATTTTTCTGTCCTGGCTTTTTGATGAAGATGTCTGCACGGGTATCCCTGTTTTTAGTGATATGAATGATATTATTATCTCCCCAATAAGATGAGTTTTCATCTGCCCACATCGGGGATGCATAAATAGGTTCTCCATTTTTAAGAATAAAGGCGTCAATCATGCTTTTAGTAGTGCCTACTCCATTGTTGCCGACACATCCGTATTGACAAACTTCATTTGCCACTCCTAATCCTGTGTTGTAGCGCCTCCATAAAAGTACTTCATTGTATTTCTCCATGTCAATATCGCAGAACATACTGAAATAAGGATTTTCAGGTTCCGAAGAAGTTTGTGGGAATACTCCTGTATTGGCAGTTAATATATTATATTTTTCTGCTATGATTTGTGCCGCTTTAATAGCTTCATCAAAGAAGAACTCTGATTCTTTTTCAATACTTCCGGATTTAAATGAGTAATTAGCATTATAATCTTTATTTGCTCCCGGCCATCCCGGTCCATTGGGTACAAAAGCTGTTCCTTTAAAATTCTTCAGCCATGAGCCTTCGTAAAGTGCGACCCTTGACTTGAGAAGGATAGCGCAGTCTTTGCTTAGCCGGTTCTTACCTCCGGAAGGAGCTATGTTTTGCATCATTTCTATAGCTTTGTCCAGATCAGATAAGATAAATCTGGCTACTTCATTTCGAGGGGCTCGTTTGCTGATTTCTATCAGAGCTTCACGTTCATTAGGATAAGTTTTAGTAATAATAGGAAAGTCGCCTAATGATTTTAATCTTTCAAAATACATGAAAGCTCTGAAGAAATACATTTCTCCGATATAGTGTTTGATATTGGTCGTGTTTCCGACAATGGCATTGTTTTCATACGATGGAAGCACATTTTCAAAGAAATAATTGCATCGGTAAATATCAGCGAAATACCATGAGCCTCCTTCTTGTCCTACTTTCCAGTATCCGGGTGCATACATTACGTTAGGTTGCATACCGGCCATATTATCTGTGTTATTGTCAATTTCAAAAGTTCCATATCCATAGGTGCCATGAGTAGGTAGCACTTGATATTGATCAGTAGCAAAAGCTGCAATATTACTTTCTGTTGTCAGATATTCATTTGGAGAAAGTTGATCAAGAGGTTCTTGATTTAGGAAATCATTGCAACTTGTCAAAAAGAGCACTCCGCTCAATAAGGTTGATATCGTAAGTCTTTTCATAATATCCTGTTTTTAGAATGTGACATTTAATCCAAAAGAGAATGTTCGGGATAGTGGGTAAACGTTTCCGTGTCCCCAACTACCGCCTTCGATTGATTCGGGGTCGAAGAAGTCAATAAGGCTCGTAATGGTGAACAAGTTTTCACCGGATGCGAATATCCTAAGGTGCTGCATTCCCATTTTTTGTACGATGTTGTGTGGCAAGCTATATCCTATCTGCAGATTCTTCAGACGTAGATAAGATGCATCTTGTAAATATTTAGTTTGTGATTGCTGGTTTTTATCGGTGTTGAATAAGGGTCTTGGATAGTAGGAATTCAGATTCGTTCCCAATGGACTGGCTTCGTCATTTCGGAAATAATCATCGTGTCCTTTTAGTGCTGTGGAAAACCAGGGCCCTTGTCTACCGTTTGCACCCCAGAAGTAGTAACTACCCTGAAAATAATCTCTTTTCAATGTTCCTTGCCAGAACATTCTGATATCGAATCCTTTCCAATCGGCGGCTAATTCCAGTCCTACATTATATCGGGGCGTGGAGTTACCTATTCTTTTTAAATCACCGTGATCTTGTAAGGTGCGGCTTCCGGCATCAATTTTTCCGTCTTCATTCAGATCTTTATACATAATGTCTCCGGCTTTCCAGTCTTGTCCGAGATTACTTTGTCCACCGTTGATTAATCTTCCGATGTGTTCGGCCATTTCCTGGTCAGATTGTGCAATGCCTATCGTTTCATATCCCCATATTTCACCCACGTATTTTCCGGCATAAAATCCATCTATCAGTCCGGAAGGATTTGAATAACGAGTAATCTTGGTACGACTGTCGGCAAGTGTAAAGCGGGCACTATAATTCAATCCATTATTTAACCGGTCTTTCCACATTAGTTCCAGTTCCCATCCGAATGTTTTAAGATTTGTATTATTGGAACTGGGAACGGCTGTTCCAAGGACTACAGGCAATTTCTCCGAAGGGCCGACCATATCGTCAGTTTTACGAATGTAATAATCAAAAGAGCCGGTTAGCCGATTGTTAAACAGGCCAAAGTCAACTCCGGCATTCCATGTACGGATTTTCTCCCAGGAGAGATTATAGCTGACGAGTGAAGGTGCCCAGGCAATATTGGCTAATGTTCCGTCAATGATCCATGATCCTGTTCCTGTACCGATTGTAGAATAAGTCGGATATAAAGAAGATGTATTTTGGTTACCCAAACTACCATAAGAGGCTCTGACCTTAAATGTGTTGACAACTTTGCTGACAGGCAGGAAGAATTTTTCTCTGGCTATGTTCCAGCCTACTGATGCGGAAGGGAAAAATCCCCAACGACTGTCACTACGAAATCGTGAGGAACCGTCATAGCGTAGATTTACTTCCAGAAGATATTTTTCCAGGTAATCATAATTCAATCTGCCGAAGAATCCGGCGGTAGCCCATCTGTTGTGTCCACCTGCTACATTCGGAGCAACTTTTTGGTTATTTGAATCCATTCCGGTAGAAGTGTTGATAGTCGGTTTTCCCGGATAAATGACTCCTAGCTTCTCAGCAGCTATATCTTTATAATTATTTTGTTCGGCTTGAAACCCGAAAAGAACTTTCATATTATGTGATTTTGCAAAGGTCTTTGCATAATCTGTATAGAGATTTACATTAAAATAATCGCTGGCATAAGTGCCTTCATGTACTTGGGAATCGTTATTCCATGTATTGCCCTTAGTCTTTCCGTCAACACCTGTCTGATGAACAGTTAAGTAATCCCAGTGTGAATATTGTGTATTGTATCGATAGCTTAAATCTCCAATCAGTCGCCACCCTTTGATAGGTTCTACCGTTATATTCAGTTGTTGGTAGAGCCAAGTGTTTCGTTCTTGTTTTTCACCTCCGTTTTGCATTTGGAGCACATGGTCGTCATATAGAATACCATTTGGGTCATAGAGAGGTTTGGTAGGCCAACATTGGCGTCCGATTTCGGCAAAAAAACTTTCATTAAGATGTGTCGGCTGTACATAGTCACTTCTGATAAAGCGAGTATTGAATCCGACTGATACTATTTTTGATAATTGTGCGTTGATTTTTGCAGATGCAGTATATCTGTTTGAGTATTCATCTCCGATTCTGAGCTCTCCATCCTGACCTAAATAGTTCGCTGATAAATAGTATTGTATTTTGTCTGTCCCGCCAGTAACGCTGATATTGTGCTCGTGTGCAAAGACATTGTCTTTGAAAAAATAGTCATAATAATCAATATTATCATTTCCTTGTGAATATCCGTCTGCCCATAACGAAGGATTATTGGGCACGGGGATGGTAGAATCGGTAATCTTGCCGGCCATATAGTCTTTGATGCGGTTTATCCTTTCTTCCGAGACCCAGTTGTAAGGTCCCCATCCGGAATTGGCAGCTGCATCATTATAGTATAAGGAGAACGTGTAAGAGTCTAATGAAGAAGGCATGTTGATAGGGCTACTTACACGAAAACTGTTGTTGTAGTTAACTTGCGCTTTACCGGCCTTTCCTTTCTTGGTCGTTACTAAGATTACTCCGAATGGCGCTCTGGAACCATAAATAGAAGAAGCTGCCGCATCTTTCAGAACTGAAATAGATTCTATATCCTGCGGATTAATGGAATAAATATCTCCTTCCATACCATCTATCAAGACTAGGGCACTTCCTGTAGAACCTTCTCCGATAGTTCCGACTCCACGTACATTGATCGATTGTTTCTGATTGAGACCTCCTCCCTGATTGCTATAAATATTCAAACCGGGAACCTGTCCTTGTAATGCCTGGACTGCATTGGATACAGGGATTGCTTCGAAGGCTTTCGAGTCAATGACTCCGACAGAACCGGTTAAATTAATCTTCTTTTGGGTACCATAACCTACAACGATCACTTCATCCAATAAATTGTCGTCAACTCCCAGTGTTACGTTTATCATTTTTCTATCACCTACTGTAAACTGGACTGTTTTAAATCCGATGTAACTGAATTCAATAGTTGAACTTGGATCCGCTTTCACTTGGTAGTGTCCGTTAAAGTCAGTGACGGTTCCGGATACTATATTCCCATCTTTTACTTTTATGGAAACTCCCAGTAGAGGTTCTCCATTATTATCTTTTACTGTTCCGGATACATAATTCTGAGCATATGTATTCATTGAACATAAAAGTAGGCAGCCCAGCAGGCAGATAAGCTTATGACTTGAGTTATAAGTTATCAGGTGGACAGCTTTCTTTAAGAGAGTAGAGTGTCGATTAGTTTTCATAATCCATGAAATTTAAAAGTTGAATGATAAGGCTAATTCTTTTTCTAACATGAAGTGTTTTACTTCATCGAGAGTAGGAATAGACGGTTGGGCACCAGAACGTGTAACAGCGATAGCTGCCGCGGCATTCGCAAAACTCAATGCATCTCGGTCTATTTCCCTTTGGGCACAAATTACAGCCAATGCACCACAGAACGTGTCACCTGCTGCAATAGTATCAATCGCATTTACTTTGTATCCGGGAAGCTGAATGATTTCTTTGTCGTTTTTCATATATACACCTTGACTTCCTAATGTGATCACAGCATTGCGTGCACCTGCCTGTAATAAGCTTAGAGCGATTTCTTCAAGATTATTTCCTGTATATTCAATTCCTGAGATGAAGGCTGCTTCCAGTTCATTGACGACTAGTATATCAATGGCTTTCATCAGCTCCTCATCAATCAGGCAGGCGGGTGCGGGATTAAACAATACCTTTTTACCTTTTTGTTTAGCCAGAAGAGCTATTCTTTTAATCGTTTCGTAAGGAATCTCGGCTTGCATAACTATGATATCTGCTTCGTCAATTACCTTTGAAAAATGAATAATTGAACCGGGTAATAAAGAATAGTTAGCTCCGGGAGCTACTGCTATGCAGTTTTCACCACTGTCGGCAACAAAAATGAGTGCAGTCCCTGTGGGCTGATTAACATCATCTATGATATAATCAGTAGTGATACCTTCTTTCTTAAAGTGTTTTTTTAGAATTTCTGCATACATATCATTTCCCAAAGAGGTAATGAACGTTACAGATCCCCCGAGTCTTGCTGCTGCTACAGCCTGATTGGCGCCTTTCCCCCCGAGGGATTGCATGAAACTGGCATCTCCGACTGTTTCGCCAGGCGCCGGGAGATGGTTGACTTGTGCAACCATGTCGATGTTTGAACTTCCAATAACTACTACTTTCATTTGAACAGATTTATGTGTTTAACCTAGGTCTTATCTCGTTTATAGCACAACTTCTCTTTTATAAGGAATCGCACTCTGTGCACCGATTCGCGTGACTGCTATAGCTGCCGCCGCATTGGCAAATTTCACAGATTTAGCGAGTGAATGCCCTTCAGACAGGCAGACGCTGAATGCTCCGCAAAATACATCTCCGGCACCTGTTGTGTCAATCGTCTCTACTTCCTTTGCGGGAATCATGGTATATTCATCTTTCTCTTTTACGTAAGCCCCGTCTTTACCTAAAGTAATGACAACATTCTCTATACCTTTCTCTCCGATAGCCTGAGCGGCACGATGAGCGCTTTCTATATTCATCACTTTGATTCCGGATAACATTTCCGCTTCAATGCGGTTGGGGAGTATGGTGTGCACGTTCATTAAGAATGAGTTGCTCAGGCTGGACGCGGGAGCCGGATTGAGGATTACCTTTTTCCCATATTTGCAAGCAATAGTAGCTGCATATTCCACTGTGTCTATGGGAATCTCAAGTTGCATGAGAATAATATCAGCTTCCTTGATTTTTTCTTCGGCTTTATTGATATCCTCAATAGAAAGCGAACGGCTTGCTCCCGGTGCTACGATAATGCTATTTTCACCGAAAGAATCTACGGAGATAAGTGCAACTCCGGACGGACTTTTCTGGTCGGTAAATATATATTCCGTATTAATTTTCTCTGATCTGTATATTTCCAATGCTTGCAGGCCGAACAAATCATATCCGATTTTGGATATGAAGGTGACTTCAGCTCCCAGTCGGGCGGCTGCAATCGCCTGATTAGCTCCTTTGCCACCGGGATTCATGTAGAAGGTTCCGCCTAGTATGGTTTCTCCGGGAACAGGTAGTCTGTTGGCTTTCACGACCATATCGGTATTGCAACTACCGATGACTACAATTTTGGGTCTATGAATTGATATAGTTTCCATAGTATTAAAAATTAAGACTATGCAAATGAAAGCAATAATCATGCATAGTTTTCTACATTAATAATTGGTTTATATAATCTCAAAAATGATATCTTATATTGGATTTTCCTTGTATAGAGGAGAGAATATAGAGGTAATGTGAAGCGAATTTATATAATTACAAAGAGAAAATGGAGATTTGAAAAGAGTGTTTTTATCGTCTGAAATACGAATCAGACACCTTACTCTTTAACATTCTTTTGCGCTAGCACGTGCTCTGAGGACTTCAGACAGTTTTTCTTTCCGAATTTTGGATTCCATCCACGCCGTAAAGTCAAAGAGGCGTAAAAGCTGACTTTCATATTTATTATTATATAATTCATGAATCTCAGGAGACAACTTTTCCCAAAATGCTTCTCTGTCTTTTTTCAGGATGGGAATATTTCTTTTATTCAGAAACCATAAAATGATACGTTCTGTTTTAAAAGTCTGCTCTTTGGGCGAAGATAGACTTCGGGTGATGGAACGGGATTCATACTGGATTAGCTCATGCTCCTGCACTTCATAAAAGACGATGAGGCGGACCAGACGAATAGTTCTCATTAAAGGCAGATACTTTATGTTATGGTCTATGATAGCGTTGCTGATATACTTTTTAGCAGTTTTATATTCTTGGTTACCAATGTGTACGAGTGTGGTGTAAAGCAATAATTCACTTTTTCGAATAGGGCCTAACCAGGCTTCTTTATCATAAAGTATTTCCTGGTAGTCTGCCATAAGTTGGGTACATTTCGAAAAATCTCCTTTATCCAGATAGGGAAATAGTTCGTATTGGAAGAGAAGGCAAGTTGCATTTACTTTAAATTCGAGCGAAGTGCTGTCTGATATAAGCTTTCTTAATTTATCAAGGAAGTAGGGGATTTCGTCATAGTTGCTCACAGACCGCAGGCTACCGAGTACTCCTTCGAGTACAGATAAATAGTATATAGGAGGATTTGACCAGAACTGCTGATTCTGCTCAAATAATGAGTCTAGTTCTTTGTATGAATTTAAGGCAGCTCTGTAATCGCCTGCTCCCATCAGGTAATTAGCCTGAAAAAGTTTATGGTTTCGTGTTAATTCAAAATTACCTTCGGAGTCTGAAGAAGCGGCTATATAAAGTTCGTTGACCATAAGGTCATTCATATCCTGTTTTTGCTTTACTGTTCTGATGGAGCCAATATGAGATAAACGATATTTCAATAAGTTGTGTAATGAAGATTGCTCTGTGATTTTCCGAATCTTTTTCAAAGCTTCATTTTGGATGAAGTGTTTGTGAAAAAGCTCCTGTTCTGTCATGTTGGGAAAGTTCAGACGGAGCAGATATTCCAGTTCCAGCTTCAAAGCTATCGTCAGAATTTCGTTGTTCTCATAGAATTGTGCTTGTTCTATTGTATTGGATAGTATTTCGAAACACTCTTCAAACAGAGAACGTTCATAAAGCATTCGGGCTTTGCACAAATTATTCAGCAGATCGTAATAGATATCTTTCTTTTTACGCAGGGTGAGTAACGTATCCGTCAGCTTTTCATATAAGTATTGAATGGATACTTCAAATGAGCCATTGGGCTTGCGTCTGTAAAATTCCTCTTTTACAGTATTTCCATTCGGTTGTTTACTCTTTATGATAATATCATAAATCACCAGATAGTCTTTTTCCTCCTTGTCCTTGATAACCTGTAGGGAGAAGTGCTTCTTTTCTGATTTAGATAACGAGTATATCAGGGATATAACGGAATCTACTCTTTTCATAGGGAACTCTTTGCATTAGTATTAGATTGCAATATTCGGGAATTTTTATGTAAAAAGCAAATCTGGCATTCTGTCACTTTGTGTTTTCTGTAGCTCTTTGTTGCGTATATTTGTGGGAAGAGGCCGGGCCTGTTCTGAAAATTGCAGGGAATTCTCATTTCCTCAGATCAGAAAAATATATTATAATGTGATTGAATGTTTTTCTGCCTTGAAAATTGAATGTTTGATAGTCTATCTGAAAATAATACTCATTTTGGATGGTTTTTCATAAGAAAAGCTATACCTTCGATGTACTTTTTAATAATAAAGATGAAATGTTGGATTTAAAGCAACTTACAGTTGAAGTATGCCGCATAGCTACCGAAGCTGGGCATTTTCTGAAAGAAGAGCGGAAAAACTTCCGTCGTGAGCGTGTTATGGAAAAACATGCGCATGATTATGTGTCGTATGTGGATAAAGAGTCTGAAGTACGGTTGGTAAAAGCGCTTTCTGCCTTGTTGCCCGAAGCAGGATTTATTACGGAAGAAGGCTCTGCTACTTATCAGGACGAACCTTACTGCTGGGTCATTGATCCGTTGGACGGAACTACGAATTATATTCATGATGAGGCTCCTTATTGTGTATGCATCGCTCTGCGCAGTCGTACCGAATTGCTTTTGGGAGTTGTGTATGAAGTCTGCCGGAATGAATGTTTCTATGCCTGGAAAGGAGGAAAGGCTTTCATGAATGGTGAGGAAATTCATGTTTCGGATGTCCGGGATATCAAGAATGCATTTGTGTTTACTGAATTACCTTATAATTATGATCAGTATAAACCGACGGCTCTCCATCTGATTGATAACCTTTATGGAGCCGTGGGAGGCATTCGCATGAACGGTTCGGCTGCGGCTGCAATCTGTTATATAGCTAATGGTCGTTTTGATGCATGGGCCGAAGCGTTTATCGGTAAGTGGGATTATTCGGCGGCTGCCCTGATTGTGTTGGAAGCAGGCGGTCGCGTGACTAATTTCTATGGTGACGACCATTTTATAGAAGGTCATCATATTATTGCAACCAATGGATACCTGCATCCTTTATTTTTGAAACTCTTAGCAGAAGTTCCTCCGTTGGATATGTAAGACTGCTGCGATTGTATAAATAGCTACTACTATGAAACACACATTACTTATAAAAGATTGGCTTTATTCTTTTTTGTCCCTTTGGTTTCCCCGTTGCTGCGTCGTTTGTGGCGGATCGTTGGCTAAAGGAGAAGAGTGTATTTGCACCATGTGCAATATAAACTTGCCTCGTACCGATTATCATCTTTGGAAAGACAATCCGGTAGAAAAGCTTTTTTGGGGTAAGTTTCCTCTGGAACGTGCCACTTCTTTTTTCTTTTATCGCAAAGGAAGTGATTTTCGGCAAGTTCTCCACCAGCTCAAATATGGAGGACAGAAAGAAATTGGTGCTATTATGGGACGATATATGGCATCCGAATTGCAGGCTTCCGATTTCTTTCATGGAGTTGATGTAATCATTCCCATCCCTTTGCATAAGAAGAAACAGCAGATACGTGGCTACAATCAAAGTGAATGGATATCGCGCGGGATTATGGCCGTAACAGGTATTCCGGTGGATACCGAAGCGATCATACGCCGGAAGAATACGGAAACGCAAACACAAAAGTCAGCTTTAGAACGTTGGGAGAATGTAGATGGAATCTTCGAACTGCATCGTTCGGAGCATTTGGCAGGAAAGCATATATTAATAGTAGATGATGTGTTGACGACTGGAGCAACTACCGTAGCGTGCGCTTCCCGGCTGGCAGAGATTGAAGGAGTACGTATTAGTGTGTTGACGTTGGCTATGGCAGAATAATTTTCCTTACTAAGTGTAGCTTATTTTTAAATTGTATATGTATTATATTTACCGGAAACGTTCCCGATAACGTTCCCAGTAATTTTTTATAGACTTCTATTTTTTGTATCTATTAAATAAATACATTTGTGCTATATAAAATCATTTTATATCATAAATGTTCTGGGCTTTATTCCTTCTTGTTATGTTCATATTTATGAGATATAGATGATTAAAATAACTCGTGTTTTCTTCTTTGAAGAATATCTCTTATATTGAATTACATTAAATGATGATATTATGAAAATCAATTGTTCTTTATGGGGAGTCCTATATTTGTTGGCCACTTTCTCAACGTTTTCTTTATATGCTCAGAAAGAAGATTCTTTTAAAAAAAAGAAAGATTTTGTCTTTGACTTAATGGCGAAAATGACATTGGATGAGAAGATCGGGCAGCTATATCAATGTTCAGGTGGGGGAGATATAACGGGCCCTAATCAAGAGAAAATTCCCCCTGTAAAACAAATATCTCAGGGAGGTTTGGGATCGATGTTAAATATTCGTGGTATTGAGAATATACGTAAATATCAAGATGCTGCAATGAAATCGAGGCTGAAAATACCTTTAATATTTGGTTTAGATGTTATTCATGGTTATCGTACGGGATTTCCCATCCCCTTAGCTGAGGCTGCAAGTTTCGATCTGGAGATGATAGAAGAAGCATCTCGTTGTGCTGCTACTGAGGCTTCCGCAGATGGACTGCATTGGACCTTTGCTCCAATGGTTGATATCAGTTGGGATGCACGTTGGGGACGTGTGATGGAAGGTGCTGGAGAGGATCCCTATTATGGTTCATTAGTTGCTAAAGCACGGGTTGGTGGTTTACAAGGCAAAAATTTGTCGGATACTACTACAATTATGTCTTGTTTAAAGCATTTGGCTGCTTACGGAGCACCTGTAGCCGGTAAGGAATATAATAGTGTGGATATGTCGTTAAGTCATTTTGCCAATTTTTATATGCCTCCATATAAAGCTGCGGTAGAGGCTGGTACTGCTACGGCTATGAGTGCCTTTAATGATTTTAATAATATCCCTTGTTCTAGCAGCGATTTTTTGTTGCGTAGGCTATTAAAGGAACAATGGGGATTTGAAGGGTTTGTAGTTTCGGATATAAATGCCATACGTGAGACGATAGATCATCGTTATGCGGCAGATGAAAAGGATGCAGCTATGAAGTCCATCAATGCAGGGGTAGATATGGAGATGGTTAGCACTTGCTATCTGAAATATATAAAAGAATTGATCAGAGAAGGTAAAGTAGAAGAAAGCATATTGGATGATGCTGTCCGTCGTATATTAGAGAAAAAGTATGAATTAGGTTTATTTGAGGATGCTTATAGATATTGTGATCAGGAAAGAGCAAAGCGGGTTATAAATTCCGGACCAATTCGTAGTACATCAGCTCGAATGGCAGAGCGTTCCATTGTCCTTCTAAAAAATGAAAATAATGTTTTGCCACTTTCAGTTTCTGTAAAAAAGATAGCTTTAGTTGGAGCGCTTTCCAGATCTTCCAGAGATATGTGCGGTAATTGGTCTTGTGCAGATGTAGATAAGGTGGTTACCTTATATGAAGCTATGAAAAAACGAGGAGTGGATATAAATTATAATGATGGCTATGATTTGGAAACAAATCAAATTGTGAATTTGGAACAAACATTGTCTGAGGCTTGCGAGGCCGATGTGGTTATTGTGGCGATGGGAGAACGTGCTCTGGAGAGTGGAGAAATGCGTTCAAAAGGGGATATCTCTATCCCTTCGGAGCAGCAAAGGTTGGTTAGCGAACTCGTAAAGACGGGTAAGCCTGTCGTTGTTTTATTGATGTGTGGACGGCCGGTGATTTTCAATGAAGTGCGTCAAAATGCTTCTGCTATATTATGCACATGGTGGTTGGGAAGTGAGGCAGGCAATGCTATTTGCAATGTGCTTTGGGGAAATTATAATCCTTCAGGTAAGTTACCGATGACTTTCCCAGCTCATAATGGACAAATTCCATTGTATTATCAGTATAAGAGTACAGGACGTCCGACATCTACGGGAGGGTGGTGCGCTAAATATTTTGATATTCCGACGGAGCCGGCTTATCCGTTCGGATATGGTTTGGCATATACATCTTTTAGTTATTCAGATATAAGGTTGCTTCCTGGCAATGGCAAGGATGTTCATGTGCGCGTTGCAGTGGATATTACCAATACAGGACGATATAGTGGTGAAGAAGTAATACAACTGTATGTGTGTGATGAAGTTGCTTCTGTTACTCGTCCTATTAAAGAATTGAGAGGGTTTAATAAGATAAAGTTAGAGAAAGGAGAGACTAGAAATATTGTGTTTGAAATAAAGGATACGCAACTGGGTTTTTATGACAATCAGATGAAATACGTGATAGAGAAAGGAGCCTTTACTTTCATGCTGGGCACAAATAGTGAAGATCTTCAGACTATTAAATATACCTTGAAGTAAAACGATATTTAGAATGTTACATGGACCTTTTATGAGGGTTGGAGAAAGAAAATCCAACCCTCTTTTTGTGTGTCGGTACTTCGTATTTTAATACCCTTTATGATCGGCTGTTTAGCGGGAACGTTCCCGATAACGTTCCCGCTAATTTTTTCGGTATCTTTTGTTTTTAGTGTATATTTAATGGATACATTTGTACTGTAACAAACTACTGAATACTATGAATACCTTAGATTTTATAACCATTTTGTTATTCTCAATCGGTGTATTGATAACAGGTATCTCTTTTTCCAGAACCGGGAAAAATATGAAAAGTTTTTTTGCTGGTGGAGGTAATGTTCCTTGGGGAATGAGTGGGCTGTCTTTGTTTATGGGATTTTTTTCTGCGGGGACATTTGTTGTATGGGGGTCTATAGCTTATTCTTATGGATTGGTAGCAATTATTATTCAATTAACAATGGCTGTGGCCGGATTTGCCGTTGGCACTTGGATTGCTCCACGTTGGCATCGGACGGGAAACTTAACGGCTGCTGAATATATAACAGAACGCCTTGGGGCAAATGTGCAGAAAGTATATACATATATTTTTTTAGCGGTATCTGTTTTTACTACAGGTTCTTTTCTTTATCCGGTAGCTAAGATTGTAGAGGTTTCAGCGGGTATTCCACTTACTGCTTCTATTCTTGCATTAGGTGCATTCAGTATGATTTATGTGGCTATCGGAGGTTTGAGAGGAGTGATTGTGACAGACGTTCTTCAGTTTGTGATTCTTTTTGCTGCGGTTATTATTGTCGTTCCGCTTTCTCTGGATAAAATAGGAGGCATTCATATGCTATTTCAGGGTGCTCCGGAAGGTTTCTTTCAGCCCTTTAAAGGTGAATATACACCTGGATTTATTTTTGCTTTTTGTATCTATAATATGTTCTTCTTAGGAGGTAATTGGGCATATGTGCAGCGTTATACCTCTGTCAAAAGTGAGGCTCAGGCTAAGAAAGTAGGTTGGCTATTTGGAACGCTTTATTTAATTAGTCCTGTTTTGTGGATGCTTCCCCCTATGATTTATCGCATATATAATCCTTCGTTGACAGGTTTGCAAAATGAAGATGCCTATTTATTGATGTGTAAGGAAGCCATGCCGGATGGATTATTAGGCTTGATGTTAGGAGGAATGATATTTGCTACGGCAAGTTCTTTGAACGCTATATTGAATATCTCGGCTGGAGTTTTTACTAATGATATTTTTCGGCGAATGAGGCCTGAATCTTCGGACAGATTATTGATGCGTGTGGCTCGTTTCTCTACTTTAGGTTTTGGAATTTTGGCTTTGGTGGTGGCATTATTGATTCAATCGATGGGAGGTATTGTTAACGTTGTAATTAGTGTGGCGGCACTGACAGGCGTGCCTATTTATTTGCCTATCATCTGGTCACTGTTCACGAAGCGTCAAACAGCTCAGACAATATTAAGCATCACTTTTATTAGCTTGGGAATAAATCTATTCTTTAAATTTATCTCTCCTCTTATCTTCAATGTCTCATTAGACAGAGAATGGGAAATGATTATCGGGTCAGTGGTACCTGTCATTTTATTGGTTAGCTCAGAATGGATATTGTATCATCGGAAGTTTATAGATTCAATGTATTTGGCTTATATTTCTCAAAGGGAAAATAAAAAAAATAAAGAAAATGATGTGGATATAGTTGCAGTTAAACAAATGAATTGTTTTACGCAGAAGGTTTTGGGCTTAGGGATTACAGTAGCTGGAATCGTGGTCATATTACTGGGGATGGTGACTGAAGAGGATAGAGTGGTTCCGATAGCAATTGGTCTGATTATATTAGTATTGGGAGGATATCTGCTCCTGAAAGCGCGGAAATAAAAAATAGGATAATATATGATCTCATAGTTGCGTAAAAACTATGGGAGTGGGACTTTATTATATTGATAATTTTAAAGATATAAATATAACGCATGGAATATCAGGGATTTACAGAAAAAAGACGGTTGAAAGTAGTTCAGGAAAACTATGACCTTGTTGTGGTTGGAGGAGGACTCACCGGAGTATGCTGTGCTATTACTGCAGCACGTACCGGAATTAAAGTTGTATTGCTTCAGGATCGGCCGGTATTGGGCGGCAATGCTTCGAGTGAAGTCCGCCTTTGGGCATTGGGAGCCACTTCCCATATGGGAAATAATAATCGTTGGGCTCGTGAGGGAGGAGTAATTAATGAGATATTAACAGAAAATATATATCGAAATAAAGAAGGAAATCCGGTTTTGTTCGATATGGTATTGATAGATAAAGTAATGGCTGAATCTAATATTACACTTTATCTTAATACTGTCGTGTATGATATTGAAAAATCTTCTTCTTCTCATATAGCCAAAGTTTATGCATATAACCCGTCCAGTGAAAGTAGGTATGAAATTAGCGGAACTCTGTTTGCCGATTGTTCTGGCGATGGTATCGTCTCCTATCTGGCAGGTGTTCCTTATCGTATGGGAGCTGAAGAAAAAGATAGATATAATGAAGGTTTCGCTCCGGATAAACAAGAGTATGGAGAATTGTTGGGACATTCGATTTTCTTTTATATGCGAGATACAGGAATTCCTGTGACTTACGTAGCGCCAGATTTCGCATTAGAGGATGTAGAGGCCTGTATCCCTAAAATCCGGAATGATGAGTATTTTAATATACATCATCATGGCTGTAAATATTGGTGGCTGGAATATGGAGGAAGATTGGATACTATATATGATACGGAGAAGATAAAGATGGAACTTTGGAAGATTGTTTATGGTATTTGGGGATATATTAAAAATTCAGGTAAATATCCTGAAATGATAAATTATACTTTGGAGTGGGTAGGTCTCATACCGGGTAAGCGTGAAAGTCGTCGTTTTAAAGGATTATATACACTGACCCAGCAAGATATAATTGAGCAGAGAGAGCATTATGATGCAGTTTCCTATGGTGGGTGGGCTATTGATCTGCATCCGGCAGATGGGGTATATGCTTTCGGACGAGGCTGTAATCAATGGCATTCCAAGGGCGTGTATCAGATTCCTTTTCGCTGTTTTGTTGGTGAAGGGATTGATAATTTGATGTTTGGTGGCAGGATAGCCAGCGTCACTCATGTGGCTAATGGTTCTACACGTGTCATGTGTACTGCTGCTCATGCCGGACAGGCAATAGGTATGGCGGCAGGATTATGTATAAAGAATAATGTGGTACCTTTTAATTATGTAGATAAAGAGAATATAAAGATACTACAACGTGAATTGATTGAATCTGGGCAATATATTCCAGGATTTGATTTACGAGAAAAAGTAAACTTGTTGTATAATGCAAAAATACAGGTTAGTAGTCAATTGTTATTTTCAGGTTTTCGTGCTGATGGTGGATATTGCTTATTAGACTTTTCTGCTGCAGTCATATTACCGGTTTTAGGGCAAATGCCTGAAGTCTCAATTGAGGTTTTGGCAGAAGAGGAGACTATATTGGAGGTACAATTAAGAACAAGTGAAAAAAAAATGAATTATACTCCAGATATAATATTAGAGACATTTTCTCTTCCTTTGTCGAAGGGAAAACAGGTCGTTCATATTCCTTTCAACACGAAGATGAACGAACGGCGCTATATTTTTATTTGCTTTATGGCCAATTCCAAAGTACGTTTGGCAGAGAGTTCGGAGTTGATAACAGGTCTTGTGACGGTTTTTAATCAAATAAATATTGCAGTATCTAATTTTGGACGTCAGGAACCTCCAGTTGATATTGGAGTTGAGGCTTTTGAGTTTTGGTGTCCTAAGAGACGTCCAGAAGGTAAAAATCTGGCAATATCTCTGTCGTCTTCGTTGGATATTTCTTCTGTGAATAATTTGTTTACCAGCTATACTCGTCCGGTATGTGGAACAAACGCATGGATAGCCGATTGGAAAGATACTAATCCTTCTTTAACACTAAAATGGGATACCGAGCAAACTATTCACTATATTAGATTATTTTTTGATACGGACTATGATCATGCAATGGAAACGGTACAAATGGGGCATATCACAAACATTATGCCTTTCTGCGTACGTAGTTATAAATTGTTAGATGAATCAAATCATATTTTATATGAGAAAAAAGGGAACTATCAATCGATTAATACTATTGAATTTCAAGTGCCTGTTGTGGCTAAAGAGTTAAGACTTGTATTTGAACACCCTTTGCCCGGTGGCACTCCGGCCAGCTTGTTTCATATCATAGTGAAATAAATGAGTGTAATGTATATTGTCTAATAAAATAAACTAGTGTAAATGATTAATTCTAATTATTATGGAAAAAAAACAATTCTTTTTTGTATTCTCTTTGGAACTGTCAAAGAGTGCGTCTCTTATTCGTGAACGGTACGATTGTGTGGATACAATACCGAGGGCATCTCCGGCTATATCGATAGGCAACTTTGCCTGACCCTATGCTAGCATCACTTAAATAAAGATAAGAATGCCATTATTTCTTTATATCTAATAAAGTCATAATTATGGTAAGATTTTAATTAATTTTATATCAGTTCATATGAAAAATAATCAGGTAAAGCAAGGCATATTCTTGATACTTATACTATTATTAAATATAGTAGCTGTTCAAGCCCAAAACAAAATAAAGATTTCGGGATCAGTTTGGGACACTGCTGGTAATCCGCTAGTTGGAGTATCGGTAACTGTAAAAGGAGAGACTGTGGGAACAATTACGGATGCAAATGGAATATTTACATTACAAGTACCCCATAGGTCTATTATTCGTTTCTCTTATGTAGGTTTTGTACAGCAAGAACTAGTAGCAAACACGTTGAATGGGAAAAAAATTATATTGGAAGAGGATGCGAAGAGTCTGAGTGAGGTTGTTGTGGTTGGTTATGGAACACAAGCTAAAATTAATCTGACAGGAGCAATCAAAAGTTTGGACTCAAAAGAACTTCAGAGCAAACCTATTACAAATTTAAGTTCTGCATTACAGGGATTATCATCGGGTGTAGATGTTGTACAATCCTCCGGACAGCCTGGAGAAGATGCTGCGACAATTAGAATTCGAGGTATTAATTCATTGGAAAATAACAATGATCCTTTGGTAATTATTGATGGAATGGAAGGGAATATAAATAATGTAAACCCGCAGGATATTTCGCAGATTTCAATCTTGAAAGATGCTTCTGCGTGTGCTATTTATGGAAATCGTGCTTCGGATGGCGTTATTATTATTACGACAAAAACTGGTAGTGAAGGAAAAGTGGAAATAGGCTACTCAAATAATATAGCCTGGCAAACGGCGATTCAGCTGCCGGAGGTAGTAGAGGCTTTGCCTTGGACTGACTTGTATATAGAGTCAAGAGAATATGCAGGACTGGCATCCACTTTAATTGATCCGGAGGGAATTGCCAACGAATTAAATAGTGGTAGAAGACAATCGACCAACTGGTATAAAAAGTTCTATAAGACTGCTCCTATGCAAAATCATTATGTTACGATGAGAGGAGGAAATCGCTTTTTTAAAGGAGCATTATCTTTTAATTATTTAGATCAGGATGGTATTTTATTTAATACTTCATTGAAAAAATATTCGGTTCGCGGAAATATGTCATCATCACTTTTTAATAACCGTTTTCGGATTACTGCAAACTTCTCTGGAACGAGAAGAATCAAAGACGCTAATAGTCGCGGAGAAGGACAAATGATTAATGATATAAATTTGAGTAGTACAGCCGAACCTTTCTTTTCGCAAGGTTTATATTCTTATAATGCCCGGGATATGGCAATAAAGGAAGCGGGAGGATTAACTCAAACAAAATCCAATGAACTGGATGGCAAGATTGATTTTTCTCTTGATATCTTAAAAAACAAGTCACATCTTTTACGTGCACAGGTGATATTCGGTGGAAATTATCAGAATTCTAATTTGGTGGATTATGTACCTGACTTCAAGGTTTTAGCAAGTTTGGATGGAAACTCATCTGCATTTACGGGTGGAATAACAAAGAAAAATACCGAGGCAACAACATTACTTAATGAAGATCTATTGATCTATGAATATAAAGGAACAGATATAAAAATAAACGGTTTGTTAGGGTTCTCGCAAAGAGAATGGAATTACTCTTTTTTATCTGCTGATCGTAAGGATAGTTTCGCCACTTTCCCCTTATTAATAATGGCAGACCCGTCTACACAGCAAAATGCGGATGGTGCTGATAAGAAAAATGACAGATCTGTTTTTGCACGATTTAATTTCTCATATAAAGATAAGTATTTATTGGAATTGAGTGGACGATATGACGGTTCTTCCCGGTTTGCTTCTGGATCTCAGTGGGGATTGTTTCCGTCTGCATCATTGGGATGGCGAATTTCAGAAGAGCAATTTTATAAAAAGTCAAAATTGAGTAATATTGTGGGTAATCTTAAACTGAGAGGTTCATATGGTATTTTAGGAAACCAGAATATTAACACCTATTATGCCGGATCAAACATACTCTCTGCAACTTCAGTATACGATTTTGATGGTAAACCTGTGTCCGGAACTAGTTTGACCACTATTGCTAATACTGGTACAACTTGGGAAAAGACCAGCCAGGTGAACGTAGGTATTGATCTGGGTGTTTTTAATGATCTGAATATCTCTGTCGATTATTTCTATAAACATACATATGATCTTTTATGGAAAGTACCATTACCTCTCTCTTTGGGTATGGGAATAGGGAAGGAAGGTTATCAGAATATAGGTAAAATGAAAAACCGGGGAGTTGACATAGATGTTGCCTATAATAAGAGGTTTTTAGGTAACCGTTTAGGATTTCAAGCGAAAGCAAATGTATCTGTTCTGAAAAACGAAATTACAGATCTAGGAGATCAAACTCGTATTTTCCATGATAACGAAGTGCAGGTTATTGCTTCACAAGTGGGGATGCCGTACGGATCGTTCTATGGATATGATTGTACAGGGGTATATCAACTGAGTGATTTTAATTGGACGGACCAGGCTGGTCAGAATGCAAATGATCCTAATATTCCAATTAAGGACCGTAAATATACATTAAAGTCCGGTCATCCCACACAAACGCCGGCTCCACGACCGGGAGATTTAATTTTCAGAGATATTAGTGGACCGGACGGAGTACCTGATGGTCAAGTAGATGCTACGTATGATCGCACAGTTATTGGTTCTCAGTTTCCGGATTTTACGTATTCGTTAAATTTGTATTTTGATTTTAAAGGATTTGATTTCAGTGTGATGTTTTATGGAGTTCAAGGACGTAGTCTTTATGAGCAAGGACTGCTGACTGTTCCTTTTTATAATGGGAATGGTGGTGTGACTAAAGAAGTTGCAGATAATCGTTGGACTTATGAGAATCCGAGTACTACTAACCCTCGATTGTATATTGAAAAAGAATTTCAACAGACCAGATCTTCATATTATGTAAGAGATGCTTCGTATTTGCGAATAAAGAACATAGAACTGGGATATACTTTGCCGAAGCTGGTGCTTGAAAAATTGAAGGTTTTACAGAATGCCCGAGTATTTGTAAATGCACAAAATGCTTTTACATTTACGAAACATAAAGATTTTGATCCGGAACATTCTGCATTTAGTATAAATAATGGCTCGTATCCTGTGACAAGGGTTATAAGCTGTGGAGTGAAACTTGATTTTTAATTAATTAAGATTGATTCGTATGAAAAATATTATGAAAAATAGAATAATCAAGATGATGGCTCTGATGTTTGTTTCTGTCGTGACCTCATCATGTAATGATGATTTTCTGAATATTTCACCTTCAAGTAGTTTGTCGGATGAAGGTTTTTTTAGGAGTGCGGATGATGCGGAGCTGGCATTGAATGGAGTCTATAATTGCCTGTTGCTAGGGCTTAGCACAAGTGCTGATGGTTGTGAAATGATTTTGTATGATTTGATGACAGATAATGGTTGTAATATCAATACGTCTTATTATCCGCATAATATAGTAACAGGGCAGATGACCTCATCATCTCCTGCTCCCCGATTTAAATGGGAGAAAAAATATAAAGGTATTGCCCGTGCTAACTTATTATTAGCAAGACTCGATCAGTGTTTTGCCAATGAAAAAGATAAAACTCTGAGAGATCGTTATGAAGGAGAGGCTTTGTTCTTACGTTCATTTTTCTATGCTGATTTAATTGATTTTTTCGGTAATGTTCCTTTGAAATTAGAGCCGGCAGATATAAACGGCAAAACAAATTGTTCCACTTTCACAAAACATTTTGTTCCGAATTTGATATTATTAACACAAAACAAAATGTGCATTTTACTAAGGTGGTTTCACCTATTTACCAGTTTTGTTTATCTTTGCATCAGTTTAGCATAGGAGCAAAAGCTCCTTTTATAATAAAAGAGATTAACACTACCGCTAGCTCGTGAGAGTCGGCGGTTTTAAAAGCAAATTAAAACGACCTTAAATCTACTTTATATAGTTTACGATAACTAAAAAAGTACTATTGCTTACTAGATCACTAACTCGTGACGAGCTGGTGATCTTTATTTTAAAATATATAAATCAGCACCACCAAAGAAGTGATCATTCCCGGCAGCAACACCGTAGCTGCTACATCCAGCCAGTCAAACTTTCCTCCCCATAGTTTATCCTTGTAGTCAACAGCCATAGCAGCAATAATAGTTGCCACCAATGATATTATAGCCGATGAAGCAAAAGTATTACCCATAATCAAGCAGACAGCCATCATCGCAGCATACACCAGCAATCCACAAAGGATATGTTTTGGGCGGTTACTATCCTTCAGCCAGCCCAAATATTTATCTATTATTCTTTTCATTAATATTCTTTTAATCTGTTTCTTCCTATAACTGCAACTTCAAATGGAGAGTCTATATATCCCTGATCTTTATGGAAAGTCCGGACGGTAAACTGATGGGTGTACTTATCCGTATCCGCACCAATACTCCAGTTACCATGAACAGCTGTTACCATGACAAAATACTGTGTATGATTAAGATCATGATTAAAAGCGTAGAGCCCAGCTTGTCCGTGATATACAGGAGAGTCAATAGTACAGCCATCTCCCCAGGAACTCTCAATTGTGCCATCGGCACTAATCCTTCCTGCCCACAGGACACCGGGAGCATCCCACACTTCGCCGGATCGCTGATAAAAATGATGAGGACCTACCGAATCTATGGCAAACTTACTTCCGACATTGGCAAGCAAGCTTAGACAAACATTGCCAGCTCCATAACTCTCGATATTTATCCCTCGATAACCATTAGAGAGAGGATTCTGACGGTCAAGCCTGATCCCAATCAGAGGAACGTTATATCCTCCTCCTAATCGTAAAAATCTACCGGAACCACCTTCTCCCTCTGATCCGCTTCCGATTTCTATTCCGGAAGAAAGGTTATCGGAACTCAACTTATTCCCGTTTATCACAAGGTCTCCGATCTTCCCTCCCTGAATATCCACATCCAGTCCCATGAACTTACCCAGCAATAAGTTCAGGAGCATATTAGGCGTAAACGGACAATCACTCTGACCAAGTTTCGTCGGATCAAACAGTCCGTAGTTGGATGTATCATTGCCGTCAGCATCCTTTCCATATTGAGAGAACATATAATCACCGTAAAACACCGCGCTGGCGAGCTTGGCAAAGTTCGCCATCAGGATCTCTGTGAATATTGCCTTGTAATTCTCAAAAGGTATCCAATATGACGTAGTAGGATTATCCCGGTAATCCTCCATCGGATTTACACCGATGATGGTTGCTGTCTTTCTCATCACATAGTAGGTTGATCCTGCCTCGTAATAGACAATCGGTGTAATATCCTCAGTTGCCGTATACTCGATATCCGCGCTCCAGAATCCGGCCGGGAATGGCATCCTTCCTCTTTCGCCGGCCGGTCCGGGAAGACCATCCTCTCCCTTGGCGTAGTTGGCATGCAGCTTCGGTTCAGAGTAAGCTCCCCATTTGCCATTTTCTTTTTTTCGGAAGGACATGTACTCTCTCGGATACTCTTCGGTCACCCCCAAAGGATCATTGGTAAAAGGCACAAGATACCTGAAGTAATCCTCATTAGTGATCAGGATTCCCGAGTTGGCTGGTCTTGCCTGAATACATCTATAATAGTCTTCTCCGTTCTTATAAATGGCATCCACCACCTGCGCAGCGGAAGAGAGGAAATCACCCAGGTAATTCTCATCGGACGCGAAAGGAAGAGGAATGAAGCCTTTTACAAACGGATCAGATTCCGGAGCAAAGGCACTTTCTTCCCGGCGGAAGATATACTCCATATCAGGCGTATCCGCCAGATACTTAGAAGGATGGGACCAGGTTCCGTATACCCATTTCTCATAATCCTTGTCATAGGTAGCCTGTGCGGAAGATACCCATACCGTATCGCTGTGTACGACCTTGTATTTGACCATATCTTCTCCCTTGTTTACAGAGGCATCCTTTACATACAGAATCTCTATGTAGTGATCTCCCGGCTGTGGTACAGCCTGAGAGATCAGCTGATCATTCTCACCCGACATCCTATCGAAATAGTTTGAGGTATTTAAGGTAGTATCGGGTGTCCCAATATACGCGTAATCATACGTCTCGCTTGAGACGACCACGCGAAGCGTGATCATCTGATTAGCATTGGTCGTAGAGAAGAGTATTCGGTCCCTGTATGTACCGCTATGCGCGGTGAGCTTGGGAGAGCGTCTGTATCCGCCATTGGGATAATACTCTCCCTCATACCCACGAATAGTCAGCACGCCGAATTCCGGATATTCAGACCATCCGGCCGGGATGGAGCTTCCTGTCGGAGCATCCGGACGTGTATCCGCCTGGGTAAATATCTGTTTTAAGAAAGTACCGTCTTTTCCCGGTGTGCCAGGATCACCCGGATCACCAGGCTTACCCGGCTCGCCATTCTGTCCGTCATCAACAACAAGAACCGTCTTCTCGTCCATCTGCACACCACCGACATAGAGCCTGAAAGAGATCGCTGCCATATCGGATGTCACGATGACACGGGAGGAATAAATGAATTCAGACGATGTACCGCCCGTCTGGTAGGTCAGCACAAACTTGATGCTTCCTATTCCCGACACGGGAGTATCCTCTCCGGATTTAGCCCTGCTTTCACAGGAGACATATTCGGGCAGATGCGTCCCGTCCTCCTTCCTCTTAACCTGTGTCACGGAAGGAACGAGCCAGTAGGTGGTAGCGTCAGCTCCGGACTGCGGAGCAACGCTTACCTTAAATGAAGTAGAAGACAGTTTCTTTGCCATTATCTTATGCCGTTATCGTTGCACTAACATAGCCGGAGATACCACCACCGGCGTTCATCACATCCTGGAATGTTACGCTGATCGTTTTCTTTACGCCGGAAAGAGAGGATATAACCGACCCTGAGTTATCCGTAACAGTGAAGGTAGTCTGAGCGGTGGTATCTTCCGTACCGTCATCTTTCTCTACCTTAGCGGTATAGATCGCTGTTTCACCTTCCTTGATCTGTTCCCCTGTAATTCCGTCTACATACAGGTTCACCCGGTAGGGATCGGTATAGTCGGTAACATTAATGTATGCGCTACTGATAACCGTAGAACCGTCTTTTTGCAACAAGTCACACCGGTAGGTAGTCGTACCGTCGATATCGGATGCGTTTACCGTCAGAGACCATGCGCCTGTAGTTACCAGCGTAGCAGTTTCTCCGCTTACCTTGTACCACTTCGCCGTATATGCGGAAAGATCGGATGGGGTAATACCATCTACGAGCACATGGGCATTGAGTGTGGCTGTCGGAGACTCTGTAGTGACATCCGTATCACCATCCAGGTAAAGAGTAGTAGAACTACCTACCGTTTCGACAATCTCAACCGTTTCAGAGATTCCGTCAAAGGCTAGAGTCTGACCGCCGACCTCGGTCGTTCCCTTAAGCAGGATTGTATCGTTATCGTAATTGGATACCGGCACGATGTTCTTTACGATTTCGAAGACGATCATGTTCGGATAGTCACGGCCCCCGATGTTTATCGTTTTTGTAGACTTTTTAAACACACCGGCCAGAGCTCCGGTGGTACTCAGTCCATCCTCTCCGAAGGCAATCTGCACACCATTGTAGAACAGATCTACGGTAGTCGGGATCAGAACCACTCCGTTATCATCCCGGTTAAGATGCGCATAGACAAGAGGTTTGTTGGCCGATGTCTCCCAGTCAGGAGTACAGATACTGGTTCCTTTCTTGTATTCCTGGCGTAGCGGGCCATTGATAATACCCATTCTGGCGCGAACGTTCACTCCATTCATCAGGGCGAACAGCTGAAAACTTCCGTTTATTTTTCTTGGCATAATTATTCCTCCTTACTTCTTTACCGTTTTACTTTTCTTCTTTTCTTCGAGTAACAATGCGTTCAACGCTTCCTGTGTGATGATCTCGACATCCTTCAGTCCGGTTCCGATCACCTTCAGAGCATTGATACTAAGCACCGCACGTCCGTCACTCAGTTCCTGCGCATCCGTATAAATACCTTTCTCTATCAGCTGCGCTTTGCTTACCAACAAGTAATTCATAATTGATTTATTTAAAAGTTAATACTATTCTTCGATCTCCAGAGTACCCTTGATACACCATCCGTTGCGATTCTCGACCTCACAATCCTCAAACGGAAGCGTCTTTTTAAAGGTCTCTTCGTAAGACATTCCGCTGATGGCCGATGTCTTGTTGATATACTGCGTCATATTCTTCAGAAACTCGCAGATAGCCACATGGAATCCCTTTACAAGTCGGGTCTTTACGACCGGCTTCCCGTCATCACCCATATCCTCGTAGCGGACCTGCATACGCATCCATGCTTTCCCCTTCTTCTTGTCCGGTTCACGCACTTCAAAATCCAGGATATCAAATACCTTTCCTGTTAATTCCGCAATGTCAATCAAAGGCGAGTCCATTCTGCGTCTTACCTTTGTTTCATTTGTTATCAGAAATGATAATTTCATATTCAGTTTCCTTTTTAAATTTTTAGCGTCAGCCCCTTTAAGTATTCCCAAATAGGAAGACCTGGAACGAGGATTACGCCATGATTTTTTCATTCTCTCTTTTATACTCTTTCTAACTCTTGTATATCCGCAGCGAAATACATATCCCAGAATATCCGTTCCATTACGCATAGGCGTAGGATGCGCATCTTTCTTCAGCTCGTATCCAAGGTTATACCAGAGATAGTTCGCTATGCGCCATTTTGCCTCATGGAGCTTATCTTTATCTCCGAACAGGATGATATCATCCGCATACCTTACATAGTGTCTGATCTTCAGATCCTGCCGGATAAACCTGTCGAAGGCCATCATCATGATATGCTGGTTCATCGGAGACGAAGGAGTACCAATCGGCAGTCCTATATCACAGAAAGAAACTCTTTGCAGATAGCGCAGTATTCGCTTATCCTTCCAGATCGCTTCGTGACGGGCGAACAGGATCTCCGGGCGAGTCGATTCATAGCATTTGCGGATATCCAGCTGCAAATATCCCCACGGGCGATACCTTCCAATAATCCTTTTGATCTGCCTGACAGGATCGTACCGTTTTCTACTTGCGTTGATTCCCCGCCCTTTTATGCAGTTGTAACAGTCGTCAGATAATCTTGCAGCATACTCTTTTTTGATCAACAGCATAAGCGTATGCATAATCACCCTGCTTCGAAAGGAGCTGATAGCGACGATCCGTTTCTTTCCGTTAACAGATACAACCTCCTTATATCTGTATTCCACGTCAATACTTTCTCCTTTTAGGAGCTGTCTGTATACGCTGTATTCATTTTCTTTATCCTGTAAAAATTCAATTACCTCGTTTTTACACATATGCTTTCGTGAAGCATTGATCACTGCCTGATGTACCAGCTCAGGAGTCAGGCGGCTCATTACATTTCCTTTTCTTTTCATCTTCCTTATCCAAGTGGAAGCCGTTATTAACGGGCCTTCGGATATCTACTAGCCCATTCCCCTGTCTCCTCGTACACAGAGGTTGTCCTTGATTTTTCGTACTACCGACGAGGTTTCCGCGTAAATTATCATTTGTAAGCCGCCAGCGTAGTTCGCATTCGTATTCGACAGCTGGTTGTTCGCATTCACGTAACGAGCGGAAGCATTCGACGAATTGCCGTTACCACGCTACGCGGAAAACCTTATATCTTTAGATGGGGAGGACAAGCCTCCCCCGCACGTTCGTTTCACTCACTCTCGGCTGCGCTTTCGTCACTGCCGTTCTGCGTCGTTGCACTCACCGTCTCTTCGGGTAAGCGCACTTGAAAGCCGCCAGCGCAGTTCGCAGACGTAGTCGACAGCTGGTTGTGCGCAGCCACGGAACGAGCGGAAGCATGCGACGAAATGCCGGAACCACGCACCCTGTGTCCAAGACGGACAACCTTACCTACCGCCTGGCTTGTATAGTTATTACGGTCTATGTAGGCGGTATTATCTGCTAGCGATCCTTTCTTTAAAGTTCCCAGCCTAGTTCCACGTATCAGATCCGTAAAGTACCCACTACCTGAAGGAAGGGTTCCGATATAAGTGTAATCAGGACTCTCCTGGAAGTCAAATAACTGCCCGGCATCTTTGACATAGTCCTTGTTTAATGTCAGCTTATCTTGTTCACGGCAGAGATAGCACTTGATCGGATTGGTAGAGCCTCCGGAAGTTTCGTCTTCGATCTCCATGACCTTTTCTATGCCTGCTCCTGCATACTGGAAAACGTCGGCGGAGATGAGGTCCATGCCGTAGACTGCGGAGGTTTGAATAGTAACTCCTATATTATAAACTGTTATGGGATTACCAGATACATCCCATGCTGAAAGATTATTTATATAAATTCTGGTTGTAAGTATTGCATTCATTTCCCCCTCAAGCAGTGTCTTCGCTCCCGGAATGTTGTGATATCTGTAAGATTTGCCGTCAAACATAAAATCTACATCCGGCTCTATACCATTCTCTGCCGCATATGAAAGAGCCATCTGAATTTTCAGGCACTCCATACGGGGATAATATTTAGAAAGAATTTCAGACCAATTCTTCTTTGCTCCATTTGCATCTACGCAGAATGGAGGTTGTTCGGATAATCTTTGAAAAACATTATCATCACCCTTATTTAATTGATAAAATACTCTGGTAATTTTTGAATTAGTACCACTCCCAACAGGAACATTACTCGAAATCCCCGCTCCAAATTTGTTCGGATCATGCAGATAAACCGTTCCGAACTTGTTCATCAGCGCATTAGTGATGTTCAGCAGATGCCAGTCCATAAGCGGAGCGAATGGAACAGTTTTGGCTTTATCCGCATTATGGGCTACAGCATAGTCATTGGTCGTAAACTGGCTAAGACCAGTTTTCGGATAGGTTCTGTCAGGTCTGTTGAATGAAGTGATACCCAGATAACCGCTACTGCCACCTTCTCCGGCCCGGTACGTAAAGTACATGGAACGGAACTTGCCATCAACCACGGCGGGAAGACCCGGGCAGATCAGGGTCGGAGGAATGGGAACAGACTGCACCCCATTATACTCGAACGGTTCCTCACCGAACAGGGCGACTACTTCATCTCCTACTTTAGCATTTTCTATGGTATGGATCGTCTGCGTCCAGCCATACATGATATTATATCCCTTGTCTTCTTCAGCCGAGTTGACTGTGGTCGGCGCAAGCGTACCATCCTCGAATCGCATCCAGTTGTTGTTCTTGAGCTTTCCGATGATTTCCACATTTACTCCATCTTCGCATTTTACCAGATAAGCACCCAGCTTGTCCGCAATCTGATTCACTCCGAACTGGAAAGCAGGCGTAGCACCAATGCCATTGTATACGCTTCCTTCAACATTCCATGAGCCGATCTTGGGCATGACGGACGGTTCCAGTACTACCGGATTCGTATAGGTGATACCCAACGCCTTGACGGTCGTTTCGATATACTCGCCATACCCGATGATGGAAGACGTACCATCGGCATTGGTCGCTTTCCATGTGATATTGTAGTACTTCTCCGGATTCTCGATCACACGCCCGCCGGCAGTAATCTCGCAACGGGACTTGATCAGTTTTTCTGTTCCGATGTCGTTAATCGTTATGTAAGCTCCGGCAATCGGTACCTGTTTGGCGTTCTGGAAAACAGGAAGATCCACACGAATATTATACTGTACCATCAGGGCAGCATTGGTAGGTGATGCCGGTGCCGGATCTGCCTCTCCCTTATAGGCTGCACGGCATTCCAGCTTGATATTCTTAAAACGGGAAGCATCCACGACAAGTATGCGAGGAAAGGTTCCGTCGGAATTGGGCGTAGTAACCAGCCATGTATCTGAAGTAGTAACCAGGCGGGTATATTGCCCATCCTTGACATACCACCAGTATACGGCGTTATCCTCGGAGAGTTGTATCTCACCGCTTTTGAGGATAGCCTTTACCTGTACCTGCCAGTTGGCGGAATCGGTGTCGTCTATCTTCGTAGGATCTACAATAACTTCCGTCGGGGAGTCGGCCATCAATGAGAGCAGTGAGGCTTCGTAGTAGATTGTACTGAGCAGTTGCTGCTCGATACGCGATTCCTGCCGGTTGGTCTTAGGATTGGTGTAGAAGGCCTCGCCGATCAGCAGGAAGGGCTCGTCTACCGGTGTGTTACGCTTTACTTTCAGCACCGGGATACCATCCTCAGAAGTGGATATCTCGTAATCGGAATTTTCTTCCGCTATCTTGTTGGCAGGCTTGTATTCGCCCAGATACCAGTCGATACGGTCGAGCGTAGCGGGCCCCTCGGTGATCACTCCGTCAGGGTCCTGAAGATTCACCGCTACCGTTACAACGAGCGGAAGGATCGCAGAGTATGAAGGATAAAAAGCATTGTCGTCACGGCTGTACTTCTGCTGGAAGGAGCCGTCACCTACAATCTTCATGCCGGAACTAGCGTTCAACGGCTTGACCTGGATGTTGATTACTCTTTTCTGTTGCATATGATTATAAATTAAATTGTAATTCTTCTGATTCCCGCAGATAATTCTCCTCACCCAGCGGGATAATGGCTTCTACCCGGAAAGTCACCGAACGGGCGTTCAGCCACTCAGATCCCATATCCGAGGAGATAAGATGAACCTTGTTCTTTTGTCCGTCCACGAAGACAGGCGACCAGGAATTATCCTCAGCCGGTATTCCCGAATCCCTGCTCCAGGTAATCTGCGTACCGGCAGTGTTCATCACATCCTCGGTTATGTCGACTGTTCCGTGGTAAAACTTAGCCTCTATCACCGTATCTATCAGCCCGTAGAAGAAGCTGAAGCCATTGCTGCTTTCAAAGTCAATGGAGAACTCACCGTTGCCTTCCAGGAACGCCCAGTCGGTGGAGTTCCATTTCGGTTCAAGCAGGGTGCCCGTCTTCAGACATTGCCACTTGCTGCCACGATGGTAGACGGTACTGATCTCATTACGCCCGGTAACTTCGTTCCTTGCCTCGAAGTAGTATTTCTCACCCTCCTGCCAGATGCCTCTGTCCACCAGTTCGTAGACCGGTTTTCCCTCCACATCAACGCGGATGTCATCCTGACGGATAAGACCTCGACAATAGATATAGCTCTGCCGGTAATTGATAGGCAGGTTATCGAAGATCGAAAGATTCTTCATCTTGCCTATCAGGATAGAGTAATTGTTCTCTTCCAGAATCGGCTTGGTCACACCATCGAGCATACAGATACATTTCTCGTAAGAGGAGATGTACCAGTATCCCTGACGGTCCTCATCGGATGTATTACCCCTACGGGTGATAGCCATCAGCTCCTCGGGCGGGTAATTCTTGCCGCCCGGAACTTCGGAATCCGGATACATCACCACATCGATATAGTTATCCGTCGTATTGGTCTCTATAACACGCATCCAGGAGGTACGGTAACTGCCGCCTCCCGTCAGGAGATCATTGACAGAACCGTAGATGATGTCGTTTACAGCGAATGCGTTGAAGTCCGTATCGTGACGCTTGCGAAGAAGCAGACGATAGGTGCCTTCGGAGAGTTCT
>Ga0224743_1071_pt1 | contig 28070 bp, 28 predicted proteins | sample LIM_E_Vancomycin_2_FD_161630 | JGI IMG/M metagenome (GOLD analysis project Ga0224743, IMG submission 161630) | Enriched cells from gastrointestinal tract of the lab mouse from Pacific Northwest National Laboratory (PNNL), Richland, Washington... | ecosystem: Host-associated > Mammals > Digestive...
TAGAGATAACACCTTTGAACAAGGAGCTACATCAATAGCCCAGCAGTTCAATCCATTGGATAAAATCGTGGAATTGTATGAACGTCTGCTGCAAAGTGAGAGAGAGAAAATTGAATTATTAAAGAAAAGGTGATTATTATTAGTTGATTAACTAATTTAACTAAGAAATAAATATTATGGAAACAGAAACTTATACAAACAGTTCACATTTGGGGCGTAAAATAGAAAGAATACGCCGTCTTCGTGGTATGACTCAAACAGATTTGGGCGAGTTGTTAGGGGTGACAAAACAGGCTATTTCCAAAATGGAACAAGCGGAAAAGATAGATGATGAGAAGTTAAAACAAGTGGCTACTGCATTGGGGGTTACAGAAGAAGGCTTAAAGAAATTTACAGAAGAAACTGTATTATACTATACAAGCAATTTCTATGAGAACTGCCATGTAAGCGCATCTAATATAGGACCTATTACTCATGTGGAAAATCTCAACCATTTTTCAATGGACCAAGCTGTGAAACTATTTGAGGAGTTACTTAAAATCGAAAGAGATAAATATGATAAGGGAAAAGAGGAAAGCGCTAAATAATAATAGGTTTATCCTTTTCCTTATTTAGGATTCTTAGAAATATATGATAAAGCTCCATTTAGTTGTTCGGACATTGAAGAATAACTAAATGGAGCTTTAATTTGATAGATATTGTAATAAGCAAATAATTGATAGAAGTCAGCAATTGAATTATTGCTTCTTGCCTATCATTTAAAATGGGTTGAATGATTCAATAATGGGCTAACCGATACGCAAAAGAACTAAATCGTCCAAATATGAATTCAAATCATATAAATCTAAAAGTCGTTTATTGGATAAAGAATTCCTATACTAAATTTAGCTTTGGCTTGTGCAATAAATAATCTCTTTCAGTACATAAATTAATTCGTCCGACTATAGCCGGACGCAAGTTTGCCTATAGCCGACGTTACGTTTGCCTATAGTCGGACGCAAAGTTGCCTATAGGCGGACGAATTAATTTATGCACCCGCGGATATTATTTTTTATAGAGAAAATGTTTATTGTGTTCGTCTGCAATGATTGCAGTAACTCGAAAGTAGATTCAAGAAACATCAATAGAGTAAGTAACTCATAGTCACTTTATCCCATAATACTCTATTATACAAATGAATACAATGTACCTTCTTTTTTTGGGTATTATGTTCTCTCTCTGTATATTTGAATGTCGCAATCATGCTTTTCTATCTATGATATTGATTGGTGCATATAGTGCGACAACTAACTCACATAATGTGCAATAGCTACCGCACATGATATGGATTAGCTATCGCACATCATGTGAGTTAGCTTAAGGGCATAAATTATTTTATAGAATGACAATTTCAAATCAGCAGACTATGTGTCTGTTTACATTAAAAGAATAAGAAGATGCATTGTAACAGGCTGAACAGTTGAATGATAGATGAAAATATGATTTGCTGACGAAGTTTTATTTTATTCATAGCTACATAGCAATAGGTCAAACGGTATGAAATTGGTTAGTTATCTTTGGTCAATGAGACTAGCGAACTTTGAAAATTATTATCTTTGTTACCTTATGTAATGATACAGTTTGGTCTAGAACAATAGATACTGTAATTTGTGACTGAAAATTTGATAATTATGAACATTGGCGATAGTGATATTCTATATTCTTTTGATAGAGCCCGTCTAATTGACAGAGCTTGCAATGGATTCATGAGAATAGACGGGCTTACCTTTAAACGAGCTAGAGATTATATGGACAAATATAGTGCTCGTGATTATTTGATGCAATGTCCACTTGACCTTTCAACGAAAGAATTGGTCAGTGGGATGAAAGATTATTGCCTGCAGCGTAGAGCCGAAATGCTCGAACCTTATCGAAAAAAAAGATATTCAATTAATGGTGATCCCATACATCATCTTTATATTATAGGTAATGGATTTGACAGATATCATGGTGCTGATTCTACATATATGGATTTTCGCAGCTACCTATTAAAGCACAATGATTTTGTCGTGAAGATGTTCGAACTCTTCTTCGGTCCCCGATCTATGATGAATAATTTTGATGATTATAATGATTATCTTTTGTGCCTACAATACGGACGCAAATTGCCAGCTCCAAAGAACACTTGGGCTAAGGACTATTTATGGAAGGATTTTGAAAAATATCTTAGTGAACTGAACAGGGAACGTATTTTTGATTTTGTTGATGAGAATTTGCCGCGATTATACGAAGATGACGAGAATTTTAGTTATGCTGAATATTTAGGTCCTATAGATATTGTTGCTGATGTTGTTTCTTCTTGTACCTTCGAAATACAATATCTGTTTCACCGATGGATTAATACAATACATTACAAGAAAGGATTTAGGAAGAATATGCTGTATCTTGATCCGAACGCTGCTTACCTGAATTTTAATTATACATTGTTTCTCGGAGTGAAACTAAATATTTCAAACAGATGCACAAAGATAATGTAACCTTGCTAAAAATCAAATGGTTATAAAACATATTTTCTTAGCAAGGGTAGAAAAGGAAGCAAGAAAAAGCATATTTGGGTGAGAGTTAGGTTACCAAATCGTAACTCAGCCCAAAATGCTTTAAATACGCTCTTAACATATTATATTACAGCGGTTTGCACACCTTTGCATAATCTTAAATAACTCAATTGTAATTAAATTTGTAACTAAAAAAAGTTGAGTTATGAAAAGTACATTCAAAGTATTATTTTACGCAAAGAAACAGTCTGTAAAAAACGGAAAGGCACCGATAATGGGCCGTATCACCATCAATGGAACCCAAGCGGGTTTCAGCTGTAAGAAAGAAGTGTCCCTCGCATTGTGGGATGTCAAAGCCAACCGGGCCAAAGGAAAGTCCGAGGAAGCCCGTACACTCAATCAGGAGCTTGACAATATCAAGGCGCAGATAACAAAGCACTATCAGTACATCTGCGACCACGACAGTTTTGTCACAGCCAAGAAAGTCTATAACCGCTATGTCGGTTTCTCAGAGGAATACCATACCCTTATGAACCTTTTCAGGAAACAGCTGGAATCGTATAAAGAGAAAGTCGGCAAAGAAAAGGCCGAAAGCACCTATCGCGGTCTGGTTGCCGATTACAAGAACCTTCTGCTTTTCATGAAAAGCAAAAAGAATACAGAGGATATTGTCATCGAAGAACTTGATAAATCCTTCATCGAGGAGTACTACAACTGGATGCTCGGTACCTGTGCTCTGGCGAACTCCACTGCCTTCGGGCGTGTCAATACCCTGAAATGGCTGATGTATATCGCACAGGAAAAAGGCTGGATACGGGTTCATCCGTTCGCATCATTCGAGTGTATGCCCGAATACAAGAGGCGCTCCTTCCTTTCCGAAGAGGAACTGCAAAGGATAATCCGTATAGAACTGAGATACAAACGCCAGCGTGCCATGCGTGATATGTTTTTATTCATGTGCTTCACCGGCCTTTCCTACGCAGTATCAATAAAAGTACAACTGTACTTATTAATACTTTAATAATCAGATTTATACAAAAAATAGACAAGAAAATATTTTGTTATATCCCCAATATTTCCTACTTTTGTATATGAGTTATTTGAAACTATGCAAAGCAGTGTAACCCGAAGCAGGACTTCCATATCTAAATCGTTACCTGCATCTTTTACACTCTCTGTATTTATCTTATTTTCAGAGAGTTATATCTAAATATTTTGTTTTTTGAAACAAAACTTCTTGTTTTGCGGGAATCATGAGACGGTGGAAAACACAGCTTATATGTTCATTGTTAGCACCAGCAAAGCATCTCAAGTTAATCCCAGAGAATGGCTTACCGATGCCATATTATACAAGAGACAGGGTAAAAGACCTAAAAGAGTTGTTACCCAATTACTGGAAACAGAGAAACTCCAAAGAAATCTAACAATACTCTAATGAAAAGCAGATTATAAACGTAAGCCCCCGATAAAGTACCCGTATAAAAAAGAATCGCTATAGCAAATCGAACAAAGCTATAGTGATTCTGTATTTATATTCTTGTTTTTCGTTAGAGTATTATTAGAGTTCTTTGGAGTTTCCCGATTCCCAGCAATGGGGTAGCAGCTCTTTTAGGTCTTTCTCCTTGTTGGCTGCATAATACGGCAATAGTGCAATCACCTCCGTGAGCCATTCCCGGGGGTTAATGTTGGAGGCTTTGCATGATGCCAAGAGCGAACAGATTATGGCAGTGTTCTGCGCGGCTTCATGGTTTCCACAAAATAAGAAGTTTTTTCTTGATAAGGCTATCGGACGAATCGCATTTTCGGCCAGATTATTATCTATTTTAAGCCTGCCGTCTTTCAGATAATTCCTCATACGTGGCCAAAGTTGATACGCGTAAGCGATAGCTTGCCCCATCCGGCTTTTAGGAAGCACTTTCGGATAGGCTGTTTCCATCCATTTTTCCAGTTGCTCAAGTATGGGAAGTGCCTGTTCCTGTCTTCTAAGCATGCGTTGCTCATAAGTGAGTTCCTCCTGGTCGGCAATCTGTTCGATCCGATAGAGTTGCTGTATTTGAGCCAGAACATATCCGGCCAGGGATTCATTCTCTTCTTTGGCAACCTCGTAATGTCGCCTTATGTGGGCAAGGCATCCGACAAGGCACACCTCTTTCTTACCCTCAAAGATGTTGTAGGCCGCATAGCCGTCACTTTGAAGATATCCTTTGAAGGTTTGTAATAATTTCCAGGCTGTTTCCTGTGAGCGGGAACCGTCATCATAATGAAAGAAGACCAATCCATCCATAACCGCCCTGACTATCCACAAGTATTCCTTAACCGCTTTATGATTCTGTTTGTTGATAACCGGTAATGTCGTTTCGTCCACCTGGATATAGTCGGCCTTCAATACCTGTTTCTTCAACTCTTCATAGAGAGGTTTAAGTAATTCACAGGCAGGTTTGAACCACCCCTGAAGCGTGTTTTCCGAGATCTTCAGGCCTAAATGGTGAAACTCACGCACCTGACGATAGAATGGTACATGATATTCATATTTTTGCAAGAGGATTTCAGTGAGCAGGCTGGCACCGGGAAGTCCCTTGTAGATAGGCAATAGCGGAAGAGGGGCTATAATAACACTGCCCTGATGCCCCTGAGGCAAACTTATATTGTCTTTCAGGCCATACTTGGGACGTATGATCTCTTTTACGTATAATTTGCCCGGTTCAAATTCAAGTGTACGTGTGCGTTCCTCGCCTATGCGCTTGTATTTATCCGGATCGACTCCTTCGGGTTCTATGACAATCTCCACTACAGGAAGGCCATCCAACATGTTGCGGTTCTGACGCACTTTCTTTTTGGGAGTCGTCGAGCAGACAGGTTCTTGGGCTGCGGCTTCTTCCGGTATTTCGTGTTCCAACGGCTGAACAGGTGGATCGAACAGTGATAGCTGGTTCGGATCCAGATGGGGTAATTTCTCGCTCTTACGGCCGAATAACTGACGATTTAACCAGGCTACCTGAGCCAGCAGTTCCTGAAGCTTATTTTGCAGCTGTTCGTTCTGCCGGGTCAGACGCTCGATTGACTCAGACTGGGAGCTATTAGCCTGCTGGAGTGTGGCCACCAAAAGTTCTAATGTTTCTGTCTGAGTCATTCGTCATACCTGTTTTGAACAATACAAAAATACAGAAAAGCAACCGTATAATCAAGGTTTCACCTGCTGTTTTTCAGTACTGCATGTCACTTTTTCGTAACGCTTTCAGACGTTTGAGCCTTTTGGAAGGTTCGTCGTTGATTCCCTCTACCATCAGAACCAGGTCACGCCACTGCATAGGGTACGACTTGCTTTCTTTGTCATAAGAGGGAAGGCGGAAAGTGCCTTCTTCAAGTCGTTTTATGTACAAAACCAGTCCGCCATCTTCCGCGTGTAGCAGTTTCATTGTAGTGCGCTGGCGGTTGATAAAGATAAACACATCACCTAAACGGACATCATATCCCATTTTATCATGAACAACCCCGCATAATGAGTTCATACCTTTACGCATATCTGTCTTACCCGGACAGAGAAAGTAGCGCATCGTGTCATTCAGGCAAAACATGGCGATTGCAGAGTTGAGTGAGCAATTGCATGGCCGCCTGGGATTCAGCCATACCACTGAAGTGGGCGATAATACCACCGGGGAACTCTATCCGGATCTCACCCGTTTGTATAGCGCCACTATCACAGGCAGAGTGGGAAGCAGGTGAAGAGGTGAGGCTAACCGGTGCAAACTCCTCTAAAGAGGAAGAATGCCTATCCATATGATAACGCCTCGATAGGCCAAACTTTCCTTTCCAATAGTAAAAGCTTGATTCGGTATAGGCTTCATTTATACAGAAGTCTTTTATCGTCAAACCGCTACGCTGTTGACGAGACAGGATTTCAATGAATTCTTCTTTACTCATTTTTTGCATAGTCTTTTTTCTGGCAAAGATCGAGACTTAAAGATACAAAGACAACGGGTACTTTATCGGGGGCTTACAAAGAAAAAAAGCTCTGATAAGTTTGATTATCAGAGCTTTATACATTTTTGCTGTTTTAAAAAGTGATCCGCCTGGGATTCTCCTTACAGAGTTACCACACTGATATTTAAAACTTTGTATTTTTTGCTTCAAGCATATCCCATGATTTAACCCACTGTTTTCTACGTGCTTTTGCGGTAGTTTGCTCATGGAGAATACTGAGGGCAAAGATAATATATTTTCTATTATTGATGAAATTTATAATCAAAACTATTCAATACTAAAATAGTATTTAAAATCATCTAACAGAATACTAGGTGTTAACTGGGTAATTCTTTCGTCATGTATATATAGATAGTTGCATAAAAAACATATATTATTAAACGTTATTGGCATTCTTAATTCTGAATTAACAAGTTTATATAATAAATCTTTTCTATCTAACTTGAATATACGTTTTATTATATTATCATCTGTATTGAATATTTCGAGTAGATCATTCGATAAATCTTGAAGTTTAAATCTTAATCTAAATTTATTTCTAATCATTCCGCTATAATTATGTGCTTTATACTGTTTGTATGATATGTCATTAAATAGGTTTCTTAAAGTATAATCACTTGTTTCTAAAGTTGCATATATCCCATTCAAGGCTCTGGATTCCTGTTCTAATTCATTCCATTCTTTTTTACATTTGTAGCGCATATTGTGCTCAACTTCATGCCATCCTTCAGATAAAGTAGTTCTGAATTGTATCTCAAAAGTGGCATCTATAAAGTTTAATTCTTCATGTCTGCTTTTTACTTCATTAAAAATCTGTAGATTATCTCCATTCAATCTGCAAACAAGATTCTTACGCAAAGGATTAAACTCATTAACTTTAGGCTCATCATATTGTAGATTATCTTTAATATAATGGTTAGAGAAATAATCTGCTACTAATTTAACATCGTCTTCAAAATAAGTTATTACTCTAAACCCTATAATATCTTGCATCAATTTTGTTGATGTAGAGTAGTGGTTACGTTCATTCTTTTCAGTTATTGAATCTGCCGTTTTGATTCGAGAATGTAATCTATATAAGATTCCTATTCTATTTAACTGCTTTTGTATATCTTGCTCTATATTGTTTTTAATTAATTCAAGTCCTATCATGATTTTCTGTATTGTTCGTTATAATAGATTATACCTTCTTTCGTAAGATGACAAAGATTTCCATTCATCGCAATATAATTTTTTACTTCAAGAGAGTGTAGTTGTTTTGATAATTCTCTACTTCCCATATCTGATAATTCTGAGTTAAGCTGCGAAAATTGCCTATATCTTGGCCGTAATGATCCCTGATTAAAAAATTTATCAAGAATAAGCTTTTCTGAGCTTATTTCTTCTATCTCATTCTCTAAAATCTCATCGTCGCTGATAGTCATCTTTTCAATAAAACCATTATTGTCTGTAGATGTAAAGAAACCAATATAATTATTGTTTTCTTTTTTATTATGCACAATGCAATCATAAAATTTGCATTTCACAAAGGAACAGTTTCGAAAAGAATTAGTATTAAATTCACAACTCTTAAAAGCACAATTAGTAAAAACTGTATTCTCAAATCTATCTATTCCAATAAATGAAATATTAGACATACAATAGTTGTCTATAGCGAGTTGCTTATACTTTCTGTTTAGAGATTTTTCTAACTCAACATCTATTTGAAGATAAAATAGTGGATCATAATTAAATGGTAATGAAGTGAATACTTCCCATAATTTATGTTTTTCACTATCTGTCTGCACCCTATATGCATGAAATGCTAAGTTTGCAAACATTATGTCCAGATCTTTATAAAATTTAGAATTATGTTCCATATATTTACCCATAACTAAATTTTGAGCAATCAATGTACCGAATATGAATTCATTTACAAATCCAATAGTCTTATTATCTTTTTTATCTAAAAATGCATGATTTGATAGAGTATCTGCTAATTGTTCAATACGTGGTCTTTCTGATGGAAGATATTTTTCTAATGTTTTACTGAGTATTTTTTTATTATAATCTAAAATTAATTCTTTGATATCATCTTTTGATGCCGTTTTAATATCTAGTTCTGTAAATAGGCGAACTAATTTTCGGAATATTCTTAATTGTGTTTCAGGTTCTATTAATAGTCCTTGTCTTGTTTGTTCACGTTTCAATAAGAAGTCTAAATACTCGTTGATTATAGTATTATCTTTTAATACCATTTTTTCCAACTCTTCCATTGATGAATATTTCAAAAATGCTAATAGAACAGGATTTGCAAATGTTTCTAATGGTAAATTCGCTCTATTAATAACATCTAGCTGCTCTTTATTTAGCCAATTTTCAATACATGGTTCAGAAATAGTGATTTTTGCCATTGTATAATCAATATTTCTATTTGACATCCAATTGTAAAAATCTTCACTGTTGAAAATTGCAGTTTTTCTTGATGTTATTACAATTTTTGCATTATCCGATAGGAGATCAACAACTGTTGAAAGCATACTTTCTACCTGCTGAAATTCACTCGTATTGAATGAAAAATCTTTGGATATTAATTCATCAAACCCATCTATAATTAAAGGTATTCTTCCTTTTTTGATTTCTCCAATAACAACAGATGAATCAACTCTATTCGCAAATTGCTCTTCAATTTCCTTTCTTAAAATATGGCTAAAAATGGTTGCTTTTCTATCTCTAGACAATTCTGTAAAGAAAGGAATTTTTGTATTACTTATTTTTAAAAAACGACTAAGTAATTCATAGGCGGTACAAGTTTTTCCATAACCGGCGGCTGCTTCTAGTATAACAAATAAGGGACCTTGATGAGAATCTAATAGGTCAGAGAGCCTTTCTACTAATCCCTCTTGATAAAATTTCACAGATGTGTTCTCGAAATTTTCATTTTCAGACTGATATTTTGAAATTTCATATGGACATTTTATATACTCATAGGTTGCACTATCCGAAAGCTTATCCATAACTCTACGGATAAAGTCCTCATATCTTCTCTTTAGATTTTGAATAACAGCGTCTACTTTAAAAAACTCTTTAAATAGAATAACTTCGGCTTCTTCAATAGATTTATATTGTCTAACTTTTACAGCATATCCGCTATCACTATATTCCTTCCTTAGTTGTTCAATATTGCAACTTTGGGAATCTGTTACAATTATTTCAGCACCAGAGTATATGCTTTTGGTAAATATATAAACGCGTACTCCTACGTGTGATTTCTTCACCTCATAGCCATAACGTTCATATATACTATCTAATAATTCTATATTCATAAACAATAGTTATTAAATTGAAACATACAAAGATACGTTATTCTCTTTGCTTGCAAAACATTTTATTAACAAATTTAGGTCATTGATAATGAAACTACAAATTAAAATATAGTTTTTGAGGATTACAACAATCATCTCTTCTGCTTCTTCTGCTTCTTTTTGTGTTTCTGTACGTGTAATTTCTCAGCCAATGTTGCATCGTAATTATTTTCATCTCTAAATGAAAAGATAAATAACAGAGAATCATCACCAGTACTATTTTTTTGATTGTAAGAGTGTTTATCATCTGCTTTGATATTAAAATTGCAAGAAATCATGTTTTCTTTTTCACTGGATTGGAATATTTCCTTTTTCTTTTCGCAAGTAAAGTTTTGTTCTTGTAATTCAAGTTGTTCTGTGATAGAACTGTTTTTCATCGTATTAGCATACTCAAAGGATTCTGATAATTGGCGGTTGTAGCAGAATAGCTTATCAAAGCCTTGTTCTGCTTCTCGGAACAATTGTACACGTTCAAAACCGCCTGTTACCGTCCCTTTCTTGGTGTTCTTGTGGTTGGTGAGAGGTGATAACTTCTTTTTATTAGACTGGTCTTTCCGGCTCACTATCAAATGGCAGTGCATATTTAAGTCACTATCTGAATGGTTACGACCAAAATGAATCTTACCATAAAATTTTATATCAAAAGCGGATAGCCCTTTGTTGAAGTTCTTGGCGTATTCTGGGATAAATACCTCACGGATATAGCGTTTCATTGCTTCGGCTTGTTCCTGCTCTGTGTTACCCATTACTCGGAGTTCCTTTTCCGATGGGCTGACATGAATAGCGTAAAACTTGGCATCTGTTTTTAGGAGTTGTCCGATATTTGTATCTATATCCTTTATGACCTTTGATTTATAGATATTATTATCTGTCAGATTGAAAAAGCCTTCGGTATAGATACCCTTTTCTATCCTTTCTAAATCCTCATGTTCGAGGTAATTTGCTAACTGTCGGCTACTGCCTGCATTGTTATATGTTCCATTTGATGGCGGGGCAAAGTCTATGTGCATAACCTATGTATTTATCAGATTGCTGATTTCAGCTTTTAGGTTATCTTTCCTTTTGCTATCCATCACACCACAAGCAGAAAGTTCCGAATAGAGTTGTATCAGGTGAAGCAACTTTTTATAATCCCGTTGGTGTATTTGGTAAAGTGCGTTAATCTGTTTGGATTGGTTGTTTATCACATCGGCATGATTGCCGAACTGTTCGCTTAGCTTTTTAAGCACGACTGTTTGTCTCTCCTGACTGGCTTCCAATTGGGAGAGAATTAGAGTTTTCAAAGTTTTGCCAATAGCATCGAAACGCAAAGCAATAGAATTTGTAACCCGTATCATGGGATTCAGTTGTTCTTCCTCGTAGTGACGGATGAACCGGATAATATCATCCTGTCTCTTATTTATTTTCGCCAGTTCTGATTTTACGGATTCAGGTGTTTCGGATGGGTTGATATGTGCCTTATCTATATACCCGAACGCCAGTTTTACAACTTCACTCTTTTTCAGTGAATAGCGTTTGCATATCTTCTCTACCAAAGCTGCCGTTTCCTTGTCTATGGAAATGGTAGTAAATATTGTTTTTCGACTGCTGTTTGGCATGGTAATTACTTTTTTATAGAAATATGAATAGGTAAATACCTGATAATAAGCATTACAAAGAAAATGCTTATTACAGGTGTTATTACAGCGTGTTCCTGTAACACGCTAAAGCCGAAGGCTTTGCCCCGCAGGGCAAGAGGGAAGAACAGGACTTGTCCAGTTCCCTCTTGCTCAATTTAGCGAAACGGGCTGAACCGATAGGTGAAGCAGTTTCTGCTAAATTAGGGTAGTCACACAGGGGAATAGCTCAAACACAGGCTTCTTTCCTCTGCTGCTTTTTTCCATCAGGGTTTATTCCCTAACTGATTGGCTTTTTCAAACTGTTTGTAGGTTTGAGAATCGGCAAATTCACGAACAAAAGCCCGAATATCACTGGCTTTATAGTACGTTTTCCGTCCGATAGTAAAATAGGGAAGTTTCCCTTTTGCCCGATAACGTTGTAGGGTTCTGAAAGAGGCTTTTAGCAAAAAGGCTAAATCCTGATTATCCAATAGTTTCTCATCATCATCTAATACGGTGTTAGTATTGATAAGAGATTTTAAGTCTTGCCCTATTTCGGTGAGCTTCTTGGATAACTTCGCCATCCATTTTTCAAAGTCTTCGTTGTCTATATACATTCTGCTTCATTTTTAAGTTAAACATTAAGATTTCCAATCGATTGATGAAGCAAAGTTCAGCAAACGGGCGCAAATAAATTAGGGGAGTAGATCATCTATTCCCCTATAAATTATTGATAAACGACTGATTTACAAATACCCTCTATTTTTGCTTTCTATCTTGATAGCGATTATTAATTCATTTAGAAACTCTGTCAGTTTTGTGGCTTTACGCTTAAAAACATCATCTCTTTTCTTGTATATGTCTGCAAATTTGAAGTTCATTCCTTTCTCAAATACTCGTGCCAGTTCTGAAAAATTCACAGGATTTCCAATCTTGTTTTTTACAGAGTGTGAATAAAATAAACCGCATATCAATTCCATTATGTCAATCATATCAACATCATTTGCTAAATACACATCAGGATCAAAACTATTTTCTATGTTTATCGGAAATAAATCAGGGTTATCCAAGCGGAATTGTATCACCTTAAAAGTAGAATCCAATATACTTAATACCTTAATTATTAACAACCGGATTTCAAGCGAAGATTTATCATCCTCAACCTCTAAACGCATATTCAATTCTTTTACCTCTGCTACAGTGTAATTTATAGCAAAGCATAATAATATAATATTCTGTTCTTCCTGACAAAACAAAAGGAGTTGCCGTACAAAATCATCATAAGCCATTGATAATTCTATACGGTCAATCTAATTGCCATTAACAGAGCAAGAGAGTAGTTTGAATAACTTTGTTTCTAAGAAACGTTTCACTTATACTTTAAATGGCTAGGTTACATATAATCATACATTTCACTTTTCTGCAACTATGAAAATTTCACTGCTTGATGTGAAATTGTTCTTACCGAGTAAATCTCTATAAATTGTTATTTTGCGGAATCCGACCTTTTCTAATAGGTCTGTTATTTCTTTCTCTGAATAATATCTTTCCCAAATAATAAAATGTTTGATTGTTCCTTCGAGTACCAAGTTATGTTGATATGCAAATACTTTGTTCTTAGGATAATGGAATGTTTGGCTCAAAAGCAGATATTCATTTTCATCCCAGAAACCACCGTGAGGTGCGTATTCCCAATTTTTATTCTCCCGTCTGTCACTAATTATCCTTTCCGAGAAAACATCAAAAATAAAAGTTCCGCCATTAGTAAGAGAGTGATATATATTATCCAGTAATCGATCACGGTCACTATCGGAATGAGTTCCCATATCACAATAGATCATGGTTATAGTATCGTACTTGCCATTGGGGTAATTATTAATGTAGTCATTCAGAATGTATTTGATTCCATTCCGTTTTCTTTTAGCATACTCTATTGAAGACTTATTAAAGTCAATACCTGTTACAACATATTTTGCATCTGCAAAAAGTGAGGTATATAATCCCGGTCCACATCCCAAATCAAGTAAATGACTTTCAGGTTTTGAATGTTTAAGAACGAAATTTACTATTTTTAAGACAGATTCTTGTCTTCGGCTAGCTTCATCGGACTGGAAATCGAGATGTCTTTTTAATATTTGCTGCTGAATATAAGGATCAGTCCAAATATTATGATTGGACTTTTCAAATAGAACTGGTTTTTTGTTGATGATTCTCATTTGTATTTTGAATATTTGTTATTATAAAAATCCCATAATAGGATAAGAAATACAATTATCCGTTACAAACATAGAAATTTACGCACCTTTTTCGGGCTAAAAATAATATTGCTAAAACGTTAGGAAGTGATACGCAAACAAGTAACAGAAAGGTTTTCTGCTACAACTAAAAGTTTGTATGGATAGAATATCCGCGTATCTACATATAGAGTGTATTGGTTCAATGTGCTAAAATAGCGATTTCTATTTAAATAGCGATATATTTTAATGTTTTTCTGAAAATAAATTTGATGGGCAACTCTTTTTCACGAGTTCGATAAAATATTCTATGAATGAAAGAGGGTTATTTGCAGCAACGGAAAAACATAGCGGACTAAAGTAGTTCATACGTTCATTATTCGTTCTCTATTTAGGCTTTCTGTTTTGCAAAATACTAAAAGTCAGTAATATATTACAATATGTTATACTTGTCGCAAATAACTGCATAGTTTATTGAATAGTGCTTTCAACTAGTTCATGAATTTCTTTTATATGCAGATGTAGATGATCTAAATAACCCTCTATCATTTCTTTTAGCGTAACTTTAGTTCCTTCATAATCACACCAATAATTATCTAATTTCGTTACATCTACAGAATGAATAACCTGAATGATATGTAAATTATAGAATTTCCATAATTGGATTAAGTTAGCCCAATCTGCATTTTGATAATCTTGCAGAGCTATCCACAGATCATTGTCCTGACGATAATCGGGGAAAAAAAGTAGATCTTTGCTATATTGCAGACGAACCATTCGTTGATGATTGTTAGATGCCGAATCAATCAAATGACCGAGTAACTGCTTGATAGTGCGATTCTGCCTGTTTCTTCTTTGTGTTATCACTTCTACAGGTAAGTCGTTTAACAACCTCTTTTCCGTTTCAACAACCTTTGCAATTCCATCGGTTATATAGCTAAAATTAGTTCTTTGCATCATGTTTCAGTTTTAAATTCTTCTGCAAAAATAAGGCTTTTGCCTATCGTTCACTTGTAAAAAACTGACTTTATCCAAAGCGGAGCTATGCAAAACGATTGGATGTGATAACATTCAACCTACAATCTTCGGAAAAGAAGGTAGAATACGGAGAGCGGGAAAATAGATATTGAGTTGGCGAACAACCCGAAAACTCTTTAAAGTCCTTTACCAAGTGAGAGGGATCATAAAAGCCACAGGAATAAGTCAGATCTGCAATTTCTATTTCCGGATTATTCTGTAATAGATACAGAACTCGCTGAAAACGGACTACTCTGTAATATTCTTTAGGGCTCATCCCTACATGGTTGGTAAATATTCTTTTAAACTGCCTATATCCTAAACAAGCACTTTCAGCAAGAGTATTCACCTCTATTTGCGGTTGATTGATTATTTGGCTGATAGAATTCTGTACCCTTTTGTGATTGTAATCTATATCAATCAGCCGCTTCATGAGAAAAAGTTCGATAAACTGAATACAAGTCTGAACGTTTCTTTCGCTGGAAATGAAATTTTTAAGATGGTTTAATTCTATATCCTCTAAATCTTCAATATCTATGTAACGGTTATATAAGTCACTCATAGGGCATTGTATAAAGGGGTTTAAGCCCAAAGGATGAAATATAATCGCAACCATATCAATATTACCCTTTGAAATTAAATTCCCATAAATGGAAAATTGTCCCCGAATAAAGTTCTTCGGTTGTAAACCTTTTGCGTGGATGTTCAAGTTATCACCTCGGTGAAAAACAAGATGCATACAACCCGATGGAATAGTTTGAATCATTACAGGTTCTACTTCATCGGTTTTTAGCACCCAATAATATTTAATATATTGGGAAAGTGATAGTGACGGATATAGAATTTCACTTTCTCTCATTTCACATCTATGTTGTATGCTGAATATCTTGCTGTAAATATAATGTTTAATCTCCGCATTACAATAATGAAGCAAATAAAAACAGGCTATAGACTATGATGTAAGTCCATAACTAGTTTTTTGCGTCCTTTTATCTGTTTTTATTAAGTGATTCTGATAGTGAGTTTGCTATTTTAACTTCCCCAGATTCTTATATATACATTTAGGTAGTTAGACATTAGTAGCTTTATCCTACCACTTCCAGACAGTTTGAAAAATGGTTCTTGATTCTTCTTTCATTTGCTGGTGAAATAGAATCAACACGTTTTATAAACCATTAAAAATTAAAAGTATGGAAGTAGTAACCATTGAAAAGAGAACCTTTTCGTATATCTGCGAGAGGTTCACGGAGTTTGCGAAACGGATAGAGAGTTTGTGTAGCACTCATACTCAAAAAGTAGAAAATTGGCTGGATAGTCAGGAAGTGTGTCTGTTGTTGGGCTTTAGTAAACGTACACTGCAATATTACCGAAGTAGTGGAAGATTGGCTTATTCTCAAATCGGGAGCAAGATTTATTATAAGTCTTCCGATATTGAAAGAATTATTGCGGACAGTGAAACACAAAATCAATCACTCAAACAAATTACGCTTTATGAAAAGAACTAAAGAAGATTATCCGTCCTTCAACCTGTTTTCCATTGTTGGCACATGGGAAAGCGTTAATCTGAATCCCACGGTTATCATTTATCGGAACGACAAAGATTATCTTCTCTCTATTATATATGTATCGGAAACTACCAAACAAGCTTCACCCGCTACTTATGAAATACAGAAAGAAGGTAGTCTGTATTTTATTGTTCCTGCACCTAAACGGATTTATATAGATTATGATCCAGTGAAAGATGTGCTTAACCTTTCATCATTAGGTGACTATCTGCGTAACTAATCAATCAACTAGCTAATCGTTCAACTGATTAGCCATTTAGTAATCTTGAAATCAATATTTCAATAAAACAATTTTTCAATCATGGAATTAATAAATAAAGATGCACCACAAGTCAAAGAGTTTATTTCTTCGCTCGATTCAATGCTGAACGGTATTGAATCAATTGTCAAGCACTATAAACCTCACCTGAACGGAGAACGTTTTCTTCCCAATCATGAGGTTTCTAAAAAACTGAATGTCAGTCTGCGAACTCTGCAAGAATGGCGAGATACGGGATTAATACCATTTATCCAGATAAAAGGTAAAATCATCTATCGGCAAAGTGATATTGATAAACTGCTTCAAAAGCACTATTTTGAAAGCTGGAAGGAATAACTAACTAAAGAGTATGATTTCCACTATCTTTAAAAGAAATCTCTTTTATTGAGGTGGAAATTATACCTTTGCATCCCAAACATTTGTAATCATGAAGTTTGTAATAGAATCCGGCACGCCTGCCGATATTGACGAGTTAGAAAAGCTATATGATGATTTGAATGATTATCTGGCAGCTACCACCAATTATCCCGGATGGATAAAAGGTATTTATCCTGTTCGTGAATGTGCAGTCGATGGAATACAGAATAATACTCTTTACGTTGTCAGGTATGACGAAAAGATTGTCGGTTCTATTATCTTAGACCACCAGCCAGAAGAAGCCTATAATAATGCAAGGTGGAAGGTCGATACAGACTACAGCCATATTTTTGTAATACGTACTTTTGTTGTGCATCCTTCATTCCTGAAAATGGGTATTGGTCGGGCTTTAATGGATTACTCATTTGAATTGGCTCAACAATCAGGTGTAAAATCCATTCGATTGGATGTCTATGAAAAGAATCTTCCGGCTATCTCTCTATATGAGAAATGCGGTTTTGAATATATTGATACCGTAGACTTGGGATTAGGTAACTATGGGCTAGATTGGTTTAAGCTGTATGAGAAAGCTATTTAAGATACGACAGAACCTGAGAAGGCTTTCCTCTTGTCACCCTCGAAAACATTGTTTTTCGGAATTTAATTTGAATCATTGACTTTTCCAGTGAAGTATTTAGTCTGTGCAAGTCTTTTTCTAAAAATACGCTCGGAATGTAATGGAGAGGAAGATTTTTAGAAAAACCCGTAGGGCTTGGACTTGAACAGGCTAAATACGGAACTTACCTTTGTCAATGCTTCATATTGAGTTCTGGAAAACTTACTTTAAAAGAAAAGGATTGAGAAAATGAAATTCATTCTTCCCAATCCTTTTTCTATATTGGCTACTGCCTTATTTATATAGCCAACTCCGACAAACAGCTATTAACTTTCTGCATATCCTTTAGAATATTCTGATCTAGTACCCGTGCATAGTGTTTTGTTACGCTGGTATCGGCATGACCTAACATCTTAGCTACGTTCTCCATGCTTACGCCATTCGCTAGGCAAATGCTTGTGGCATAGCTATGCCTAGCGGTGTGTGTGCTCAAATTCTTATGAATTCCGCATACATCTGCAATTTCTTTGAGGTAGCTATTCATACGCTGATTGCTTAATACAGGCAAAAGTTTCCCGGTACATTCTGCCACATTTTTATACTTTTCAAGTATAGAAGCTGCCACGGGTAACACAGGAATATTACACATAATTTTTGTCTTTTGGCGGTTCTTCCTTATCCAAAGTTCCCCTTTGTTGTCTTTTACCAAGTGTTCAGGTGATAAGTCTTTCACATCGCTGAACGCCAAGCCAGTAAAAATGCAAAAGACAAAAACGTCCCGTACCTGCTCAACTCGTTTAATGGTGAACTCTTTGGCAAGAATAATTTTAATCTCGTCCATCGTTAGAAATTCAGGATCGGTTTCTTCTAGCTTGAAGCGGTAGTAAGCAAACGGATCTTTCTTTATCCAGTCGTTTTCCAAAGCAATACGGATAATCTTCTTCAAGTTCTTTAGTCGGGTGATAGCGGAATTCTGCGCACAACCTTTTTCAATCTTCAAAAAAGCATCGAACTTAGAAATGAAGTTAGCTTCCAAGTTGTTCAGGGCAATATCCGATAACTGATATTCTTTCTTAATGAATTCCTCCAAATATCGAGTAGTAGTTTCATACCGTTGAACCGTCTTACTAACAAAGTCTTTGCCGATCAATTTACGGCTTTGTTCGTTATGCTCCCTGAATACCTGCAATAGTGTTTTGCTATCTTCGTCCACACCATAAAACAACTTTCTCACAAGATCAACAGTGATAACCTTGCCGGAAGTTTCCAGTTCTCTATAAATTTGGTGTATGTGTGAACGTGTGATTTCTAAGTAGTGGTTCAGTTCCACCGACATACGGTCTTTACCTTTTGAATTCTCTTTTGCCTGATTCCAGAGGTTTACGGGACAACTTCTTTTGATAGAAATATCTACCATACAGCCGTTTACGGTGATTCTCATGCACACGGGTGCTTCTCCGTTCTTTAATAATTTGCCTTTCTTGATGAAGAACAATACAGAAAATGATTTTCGAGCCATTTTTACATCGTTTTTAAAGTTACAAAACTATGTATTCTCTTCCAAAGTAAGTCTATGCAAAAGACTATGAATCAGTGAGAAAGATGCAAATTCGTGGGACTTTTTTGAACTAAATTTTAGTCCCACGATTTATCCACCGATAATATGATTGAAACGGCTATTTTTTGCCACCTGCTAGAAAAAAGAAATCCCTGATAATGTTTGATTATCAGGGGTTTGCTTGATTTTTCTTTTGTTTTCAGTGATCCGCCTGGGGCTCGAACCCAGGACCCCAACATTAAAAGTGTTGTGCTCTACCTGCTGAGCTAGCGAATCAATCCTTATTTGCAAATCAGTTATTTCCTGATTGCGGGTGCAAAGGTAGTTACTTTTATTTAATTTGCAAGTGTTTCGTAGAAAAAAGTTCCAATTATTTTTCCTCTTTATCGCTTGTTTCTTGATTATCAGTAGTTTCTACTTCATCATATTTTATTCTTTCTTTGTTGATAATAAAGCGTTGATAGTAGGAAAGCATCAAAGTGGTCAGAGGCAAGGCAATGATCATACCCAGCATTCCCATTAATGAACCCCAAATAGAAAGGGATAAAAGGATGATGGCGGGATTCAGTCCCGTAATCTTTCCCATGATTTTGGGGATGAGGAAAGTATCCTGTATAATTTGGACGATGGCGAAGACTGCCAGTGCGCATGCAATGATAATCCAGAAATTCTCTCCCGTATCGGCAGCTTTAAGGATCGCCAATAGGACCGTAGGGAGGAAACCGATGATTTGCAGGTAAGGAACCATATTAAGCGCTCCAATGAAAAGCCCTAGAGCGATAGCCATCGGAAAATCGATAATAAGGAAGCCTATACTGAACAGAATCCCCACACAAAAGGCAACCAGTGCCTGACCACGGAAATACCGGTTCATGCCGTCCTGTACATCATGTACGAGGTTGGATGCGAAGGTACGATACTTGTTGGGCAGCAGATGCAGCCATCCTTCGGCTATGACTTCATAATCCAGCAATATAAAGATTACATATAATAATATGATAAAGGAGGCGAGAATGCTAAACAGGATATTGAGCGACTCCGCAAGCAGGGCCCACACTCTGGGCACCGTATCTTTGATGGCTGCAAGAATATTCTCTTCGCTTAATATACGGTTGAGCGCCTGAAGATCAATATTCTCATGAATGAATTCGGAAAGATTCTTGGGCACATTATTCCCGGCTCCATTGGTGAGGTAGGTTACCAGTAAGTCATTCATCCTGCCTATTTCCGAAACCATGGGAGGCACCAACAAATAAAATAAGGATACTCCGACAAGAGTAATCAGAAACAAGGCGCAGAAGATAGAAACAATACGGCTCTTTAACCGTAGCTTATACTGGAAAAACTTGACTAACGGGTAAACCATGTAGGCGATCAGCCAGGCTATAAAGAAAGGTAATAACACTCCGCTGAGCCGTTCCACAAGCATTAGTATCCCTACCACCAGTACACATCCGATGGAACCACGTATAAAACTGTCGAATGTTATCTTCTTTCTTTCCATATCTGTTTTAATATAGAGTTTATATCTTCTGTCCGTCCTCTCCCCGTGCACGGAGGTAGCACTCCCTGCAAAGCGGCTCGTATTCGGCTGTTTCTCCTAGAAGTACCTGCTTGTCATTCTTGACGGTACGATGAGAGAAAGATGCCAGATCACCGCACTTCACGCAGATAGCATGAACCTTGGAGACCTCGTCGGCAATGGCACATAATTGAGGCATCGGTCCGAAGGGATTCCCTTTGAAGTCCATATCCAGTCCGGCGATGATGACACGGATGCCGTTATTGGCAAGCTGTCTGCATACGTCAATCAGTCCGTCATCAAAGAACTGTGCTTCGTCGATGCCGACTACATCTATTTCAGAAGTGAACAACAGGATGCTTGCCGATGAATCGATAGGGGTGGACGCGATGGAATGGCTGTCGTGTGATACCACGTCTTCTTCCGAATAACGGGTGTCGATGGCCGGTTTGAATATCTCTACACGCTGGCGTGCGAACTTGGCTCTCTTCATTCTGCGAATCAGCTCCTCCGTCTTTCCGGAGAACATTGAACCGCAGATTACCTCTATTCTACCTCTTCTTCTGGTCTCTTGTATGTGGTCTTCTGAAAATAATACCATGTGATTTTTGTGCTTTCTTGATTAAATAAATGAGTGGACAAAGGTAAACAATTCGATGTACAAGAACTGTTAAATTATCCATTATTTTAAGTTATTGCATAAATTATTCCTACATTCGCACCATAATAACAATGGATGGAAATGAAACAGAAGCTATTAACAGATATTGAGCTGGATGTTCATGAGCTGAAGCTACTCATGAATACGTTTTCTAAAGAGCCGACTCAGACTTTGTCTGAACTGTTGAAGCGGAGCATCCTACGTATGCAGGAGCGTTTGGAACAGTTGTCGGAAGAGATAAGTGCTGTGCCGGTGGAAGCTTCGCCTTCTCCTGTAGCGGAAGCGGAAACAGAAGCCCCCATTCCCATTGTTGAAGAACAAGCCCCTGTAATAGAGGAAGTTGAATGTTCGGCGATAGAAGAACCGGTCGTGGAAGAGAATGAAGCGACAGCACCGGGAGAAGATGAACCTGTGATAGTACAGGAACCGCAGACTGTTGTGGAAGAAACAGTAATTGAGGAACCTGTTGTCGAAGACGAAATGGAAGAGAAAGAAGCGGAAGATGAGTCGGAAGACGACGAATCGCTTCTGATAGAGGAGCCGAAAGCTGCCGTATTGGGCGAAAGCATAAAGATGGCTGCCGGATTACGTCATTCCATCAGCCTGAATGATTCTTTCCGTTTCTCACGTGAGATATTCGGCGGAGACCCTGAACTGATGAACCGTGTTATCGAGCAGATATCAGTCATGAGTTCTTATAAGACTGCCGTGGCATTTCTTGCCTCGAAAGTCAGCGTAAACGAAGAGAATGAGGCGATGACCGACTTTCTGGAGTTGCTAAAAAAGTATTTTAATCAATCAGCATAAAAGTTTATGGGAAAGTTATATGTAGTACCTACGCCGGTAGGAAATCTGGAGGACATGACCTTTCGGGCAATCAGGGTGCTGAAAGAGGTCGATCTGATTTTGGCAGAGGATACACGTACTTCCGGTATTTTGCTGAAACACTTTGAAATAAAGAATGCAATGCAATCTCACCACAAATTTAATGAACATAAAACGGTGGAAAGTGTTGTTAATAGAATAAAGGCAGGTGAAACCGTGGCATTGATTTCGGATGCCGGAACACCCGGGATTTCTGATCCGGGATTTTTGGTAGTCCGCGAATGTGTGCGCAACGGTATCGAAGTGCAATGTTTGCCGGGAGCGACAGCTTTTGTTCCGGCATTGGTAGCATCGGGACTGCCGAATGAAAAGTTCTGCTTCGAAGGGTTCCTCCCTCAGAAGAAAGGACGACAGACACGACTGAAGGCATTGGCAGAAGAACATCGTACTATGGTGTTTTATGAATCGCCTCACCGCTTGTTGAAAACGTTGACACAGTTTGCCGAATATTTCGGCACTGAACGTCAGGCAACCGTGTCTCGCGAAATTTCCAAACTCCACGAAGAAACCGTTCGGGGAAGTTTGGCGGAATTGATAGAACACTTTACCGCTGCCGAGCCCCGGGGCGAGATTGTGATAGTATTAGCAGGAATAGACGATTAAAATAACTTCATTTAAAAACGTAAAACGTAAACGTATGAAAAAGTTAGCAGTTTTATTTATGTGCGCAGCCATGTTGGCTTCGTGTGACTTTAAAGGTGGAAGCAAAGACCTTAAGGCTGAAAATGACTCTCTTTTAATGGAATTGACACAGCGTAACGCTGAATTGGATGATATGATGGGAACTTTCAATGAAGTGCAGGAAGGATTCCGTAAGATCAATGCTGCCGAAAGCCGTGTGGACTTGCAGCGTGGTACTATTACCGAAAATTCAGCCAGTGCCAAGCAACAGATTGCTTCTGACATTGAATTCATCTCCAAGCAAATGGAAGAAAACAAAGCTCAGATTGCAAAACTGGAAGCTCAGCTGAAAAACAGCAAGTACAACTCTACTCAGATGAAGAAAGCTGTAGAAGCTCTGACTGCTGAATTGAAAGCTAAACAACAACGTATCGAAGAACTTCAGACTGAACTGGCATCTAAGAACATTCGTATCCAGGAACTGGATGCTGCTGTCAGCGACCTGTCTGCTGCCAAAGAATCTTTGGCTGCCGAAAACGAAGCGAAAGCTAAAACCGTTGCCGAACAGGATAAGAGTCTGAATGCCGCATGGTTCGTATTCGGAACAAAATCAGAGTTGAAAGCCCAGAAGATTCTTCAGAGCGGTGACGTGCTGAAGAGCGCTGATTTTAACAAGGATTATTTTACTCAGATCGATATCCGTACAACAAAAGAAATCAAGTTGTACTCCAAACGTGCTGAACTGTTGACTACTCATCCGACAGGTTCTTATGAACTGGTGAAAGATGACAAAGGCCAGCTGACTTTGAAAATTACTAATCCTGCCGAATTCTGGAGCGTATCCAGATACTTGGTTATTCAGGTAAAATAAGGTAGACATACCTGGTTAGAATTGCCAATGTGCTGATTCCTGAATTCAAGAAATTAGCACATTGGCTTTTTTATTTCTCATATTATATATATCACGGAGCCAATGAAATATAAAAATCTCTTTTTTGACCTGGATGACACCATCTGGGCTTTCTCACGAAATGCACGCGACACCTTTGAAGAAGTATATCAGAAATATTCATTTGACCGCTATTTTGATTCATTCGATCATTATTACACACTGTATCAACGACGCAATACCGAACTCTGGCTTGAATATGGCGAGGGAAAGGTGACGAAGGAGGAACTGAACCGCCAGCGTTTCTTTTATCCCTTACAGGCAGTAGGAGTGGAGGATGAGGCTTTGGCAGAACGTTTCTCAGAAGATTTCTTTGCCATTATTCCTACCAAAAGCGGTCTGATGCCCCATGCCAAAGAAGTGTTGGAGTATCTTGCGCCGCAATATAATTTGTATATCCTTTCCAATGGTTTCCGGGAGCTGCAGTCGCGTAAGATGCGTTCGGCAGGAGTAGATCGTTATTTTAAGAAGATCATTCTTTCGGAGGACCTTGGCGTATTAAAGCCTTGGCCCGAAATCTTTCATTTTGCTTTATCTGCCACCCAGTCTGAGTTACGCGAATCGTTAATGATCGGTGACAGTTGGGAAGCCGATATTACCGGAGCGCATGGGGTAGGGATGCATCAGGCTTTCTATGATGTGACGGAACGAACCGCTTTTCCTTTTCAGCCTACCTATCATATCCATTCACTGAAAGAATTAATGAATTTATTGTAGGTTTTATGGATTAAGTCGTATTTTTGTTGCATCTAATAAATGTATAAAATACGATAACATCATGGATAGTACGCTTCTGCCATTTGCTTTACTTTGTTTTACTTCGTTCTTTACGCTGACCAATCCTTTGGGGACAATGCCGGTCTTTCTGACCATGACACACGGAATGACAGATAAGGAGCGGCAGACTATTGTGCGCCGTGCCACCATCGTGTCGTTTATAACGTTGATGGTGTTTGTCTTTGCCGGGCAGTTCCTTTTCAAATTCTTCGGTATCTCTACCAATGGTTTCCGTATTGCCGGTGGAGTAATTATCTTTAAGATTGGTTTTGATATGCTTCAGGCACGGTATACTCCGATGAAACTTAAAGACGAAGAGATTAAAACCTATGCCGATGACATCTCCATTACTCCTCTTGGAATTCCGATGTTGTGTGGTCCCGGGGCTATCGCTAACGCCATCGTTTTGATGCAGGACTCTCATACTTACGCCATGAAAGGTATATTGATCGGAACAATCGCTTTGATTTATCTGTTGACGTTCTTCATTCTCCGTGCTTCCACCCGACTGGTGAAAGTACTGGGAGAGACCGGAAATAATGTGATGATGCGTTTGATGGGATTGATTCTGATGGTAATTGCAGTGGAATGCTTTGTGAGTGGAGCGAAGCCGATATTGGCGGATATTGTAAGAGAAGGGCTGAGCGGTATCTGCAAGTAGAAGTCTGTATTGTGGGGAGGAACGGATAAGATTACACTCATGTGTAAATTCGGAAATGGAAAATAAAAAGCGAGCCCGTTTAACTGCTTAAAGTTAAACGGGCTCGTTATTAAAATGGTTTCAGTGTATTAGTAGCCTTCGTTTTGTTTCAGCTTACCGTTAGATACATTGATCTCGGAAACCGGAATAGGCATTACGGTACGATAGTCGTCATAGTTGATCGGACCGGCCGGAACCTGGGCATTCGTTACTGCCTTTTTGTTTCTCCATGTATCCCAGGCGTTATGACCTTCACCATAAAGTTCCAGTCTGCGTTCTGTCAGAATATCATCGATAGTAACAGAAGCAACGTCTTCATAGTCGGCTATTCTTTGCTTACGCAAGTCATTGATATAGCTGGCAGGATCAGCACCACCTGCTTTTAATGCAGCTTCTGCGGCGATCAGATATACTTCGGACAGGCGGATTACTTTCGGATTATTTACATATATTTCTCCGTCGCGTCCCGGATACTTCTGGATATACCAGCCTTCGTTATCTCCACCGTCGCTTTCTTCAGCAATCAGAGTACTGCGAACATCTTCCGGACGTTCTTGAAGGAAAGTTTTGAATCCCTCGGTGATACCGGCTTCAGCATAACCTTCGGCATGTGTGTAGAATCCGAGAGAGTTACGTTGTGCATTGTAGAGTGAGGTAATCAGGAACTCGAAAATGCTTTCACTACTTCCAACTTTGGTCCATACTGTTTCGTATTCATCTCTGGTGTACAGCTTGTATGGAGATTTTTCGATTACATATTTGGCGTCCTCAAGTGCTTTACTGTTCTCATTCATGTAGAGATATGCACGGGCTCTCAGTGCACGGGCTCCCCAATAGTCGATATGACCAGCAGTTACTACCTTGCTGGTTTCTGGGAGATTATCCAATGCAGTCTTCAAGTCATCCAGGATGGTTTCGTAAGTTTTCGCAATAGTAGCTCTTTCTGCTGTATATCCGGATTCGAAAACTTCTGTAGACAATACGATACCCGGATCGCTGGCCTGTGCATTACAAGGAAGTTTAGCGAACAAGCGGGCCAAGTCAAAGTGGAAAAGTGCCCGCAAAGCATACAATTCGCCTACCTGAACATCAACTTCAGCTCCTTCCAGACCGGATTTCTTAACTCCCTCCAAAACTTTGTTTATTCTTGCCAGAGAAAGATAAAAGCGTTTGTAGAAATAGTATGAATCAGAACTATTCTTAGTAGCCTGGTAGGCATATACATCAACTGTTTGCTTATTGCTACCGATGGCTTTGAAGTCGCTGCCTCTTTGGTCGGCGTACAAGAAGAAATCACCTGCGTAGCTGCCACGTGGATTAGTTCCCGCGTCTATAGAAGAAGTCTGAGACTCATAAACACCGTTAACTGCAAACTGTAAATCTTCAAGAGTCTTAATAGCACCTTCTGAAGGCCATTCACTGGAAGGCACTTTGTCGAAAGTATCGCATGAGGATACTGCCAACGTCAGTAATAGAATGGGTAAATATATTTTTTTCATTATTCAGTCTGTTTATAGATTATAATTTGATATTAATGCCGAATACACAGCTTCTCAATGCCGGTGTATCTGCTTGACGATAACCATTGATCGCTACATCCGGGTCAATGTTTTTAGTCTTCGACCACAACATAGCTAGATTGTTTGCTCTGAAGTAGATGCGGAAGTTGGAAATGTGCTTCTTCAATACCGGCAGAGTATATCCTACTGTCATTTCTCTCAGACGAATATTGTCAGTCGATTTGATTGTGCGGCTTGAGAATCTGTCCCAACGATAAGGGTTGGCATAGATAGGCATCGGGTTGTCTACTTTATCACCCGGATTTTTCCAGTAGTTTCCGGCTACATCTTCTGACAGGTTCATGGAACCGATTCTTACGCCATCATGATGAGAGAAATATCCCGGATAATCGAACATGTCACCACCAAACTGATAAGTGATCAGGAATGACAGGTCAAAGTCTTTGTATGTGAAAGTGTTGCTGAATCCACCGATAACATCAGGCAATGCTTTTCCTACAATTCCCTTACCTGCTTCGGAGTAGTCATTTACCACTCCCTTTGAGTGATCTTCAGGATCTAACCAGAATTCTCCCAAACCTGTTTCAGGATTTACACCTTTCCATTCGGGCAGATAGAATGTATACATTGACTCTCCCTCACGGTGCAGATACATTTCTCCGTCTCCATACTGGATATCTTTTCCTTCAGGAAGTTTGTCTACCAATGCACGTTGGTAAGTCAGGTTGAAGTTTGAAGTCCATGTAAAGTTCTTGTTGCTGATATTTTTAGAATTGAGTTCCAATTCGAAACCGTCGTTCTTCAATGCACCCAGATTTTCCCAACGGGAGTCAAAGCCGGTGATTAATGAAGTAGGTACTTCGAACAGCAAATCCGTAGTCTTCTTATTGTAATATTCCAGAGACAGATTTACGCGGTCGTACATATTCCATTCAATTCCCATATTGAAGTTCTTGGATTTTTCCCAGCTTAATTTGTCGTTTGCCATTCTTGACCAGTAAATAGCAGGAGCACTTCCGTATCCGGAACCTGTATACAGGTCCATGTAACCATAGTAATCTGAGGGCAAGTTACCGTTTGTACCATAAGATGCTTTGATCTTGAAGTCGGTAAATAACGGCATATCTTGCATAAATCCTTCTTTACTCATTCTCCATGCACCGGATACAGACCAGAAACTAGCCCAACGATTGTCTTCACTCAAACGTGACGAACCATCACGACGGAAACTGGCAGAAAGATAATACTTGTTATCATAGTTATAATTGCCACTTGCGAAATATGACATCATGCCGGCTCCCAAGGTTGAACTTGCAGCTTGGTCCGGTTGTCCGTTGGCCAATTCGGGATAGTGGCTTGAATAACGTTTGGC
>Ga0224743_1003_pt3 | contig 27923 bp, 19 predicted proteins | sample LIM_E_Vancomycin_2_FD_161630 | JGI IMG/M metagenome (GOLD analysis project Ga0224743, IMG submission 161630) | Enriched cells from gastrointestinal tract of the lab mouse from Pacific Northwest National Laboratory (PNNL), Richland, Washington... | ecosystem: Host-associated > Mammals > Digestive...
CTGTTGTTCAGCGCCACCGTCGAGTCCTTCCTTCGGAAAGCTGGTGCGCCCAGTGACACTTACCGCATCAGTTCCTCTCTGCGCAAGATAGAAGAATGGTATGTAGGTGACGGCTGGTATTCGGACGGACCTCGTTTCGCATTCGATTATTACAATAGCTTCGTCATACATCCTATGTATATAGAAGCACTGGAGATAATCACCGAAGCCGGCAAACGTGAGAAGATAGGAAATATGCCCGGCTGCAACTTCCATGAAGCGATCAGACGTGCCCAACGATTCGGAGTAATCCTCGAACGCCTCATCTCTCCGGAAGGTACGCTACCTGTTTTCGGACGTTCTATCACTTACCGTACCGGCTCTTTGCAGACATTAGCGCTGCTTGCGTGGCGCAACTGGCTTCCCGAAGAATTATCAAACGGACAGGTACGCGCAGCCATGACGGCTGTCATCCAACGTATGTTCGGAGACGGCCGCAACTTCAATACAGCAGGCTTTCTGACACTGGGATTCAACGGTTCCCAGCCCGGTATCTCCGATTATTACACTAATAACGGCAGCTTGTATATGGCATCGCTTGCTTTCCTCCCGCTAGGTCTGTCTGCCGATGATCCCTTTTGGACGGATGCTTCACAATCCTGGACTTCGAAAAAAGCATGGGAAGGAGAAGAGTTTCCGAAAGATCATTCTTATCATAAAGAATAAGTGAGAATCAGCGTCTTATAATAGTTTCCAGTCGCACTGGAAACTATTGTCCATTCACACCGGAAACTGTTTTATCACAGCCAGCTCTTGACTTTTCCTTTTTTATTTTGTATCTTTGAAGGTAGTAAAAAGAAGAAAAGCAATATGAAACGTATAAAATATAAGACATAACAGCAGTCAATAAGGCATCTGTTTCCATCTATAAAGGAATGGAAAAGGGAGAAAATCAGCACTGATTTTCTCCCTTTTTGTTTATATAATTCCAAGGTTACTCAGAAATTTCCCAAAAATAGTTTTTAATAAACTTGGATACCGTTTATAATAAACCCTTCAACTATTTATTAAAAACGCTCAAACGGTTTATTATAAAACTGTAAGGATATTATTGTAGCCAAGCCGAAAGGATATTCACATTTGAGCAGAAGAATCATTAAAACGGTCAATATTATAGACAAATAGTCAACGACAGAATTTGACAGCCAAAGAAACAACGCCAAGCAAAAGACAAAATTTTAAAAGAAATACCATAAAAGTATTAGTATCTGCTAATATTATATTTGTCTCCCCCTTAAAATAGTCTTACCTTTGCTCATCATTAGTTATGGCCTTTGATTCAATAACGAATAAAACATTAACCATATAAATAAAAGTATCATGAATAAACAAACCTTTTTAACACTACTTGCTACATTCGCACTCCTCTTCAGTTTCACTTTCTCCTGCCATGCCAAAGGAAAAGACAAAGCTAAACACGTTGTTTTCATCGGTTTGGACGGCTGGGGAGCCTACAGCCTTCCCAAAGCAGATATGCCAAACGTAAAGAAACTGATGGAGGACGGAGCTTACACACTGAAAAAGCGTTCTGCCCTCCCCTCTTCCAGCGCCATCAACTGGGCATCCATGTTTATGGGAGCCGGACCGGAACTTCACGGATACACCGAATGGGGATCTAAAACACCGGAACTTCCCTCACGCGTATTAAATAAGAATGGTATCTTCCCTACTGTTTTTCAATTACTGCGCGATGCCCGCCCGGAAGCGGAAATCGGTTGCCTGTATGAATGGGAAGGAATTAAATATTTAGTAGATACGCTGTCTTTAAGTTATCACTATCATGTTGCCGACTGCAACAAGACTCCGAAAGAACTGGGCAATATGGCTTCTTCTTATATAAAGGAGAAACACCCCGCTCTTGTAGCCATCTGCTACGACGGTCCGGACCACACCGGACACACTGCCGGACACGACACACCGGAATATTACGAGAAACTTAAAGAACTGGATGTGTATGTCGGCCAAATCGTTCAGGCGGTAAAAGACGCAGGAATGCTGGATGATACCATTTTCATATTAACTTCCGATCACGGAGGTATCGATAAAGGTCATGGCGGAAAAACCATGCAAGAAATGGAAACTGCTTTCATCATATCCGGCAAGAATATTAAGAAAGGACTCCGGTTTGACGATGTAAGCATGATGCAATACGATGTGGCGTCCACTATCGCCCGCATCTTTCATTTAGAACAACCACAAGTTTGGATAGGTAGACCCATGGAGATTGTTTTCAAATAATCATTCAGGATGATTAACAAGAAGGGAAAAGGAGAAGCTAAAATAACTGGCTTCTCCTTTTTTATTTATCTATCCACGCTCATAAGATAGGAGATTATAAATACTATTTCTTATAAGTAACAAAATGAGCAGTCATAATAGTTTTATTTCCTATAAGTAATAGAAATCACACCTCCACAGCTGTTAATTACCGAATAACACTTGCATCAACATACATATCCTTATACCTTTGTCCCCCGGTAACACAACATAATATAACTTCAATCATAAAATGTACTCTTTTGACATTCTTAATAAGCAATCCAACTGATTAAAGCAGCATTCAAACACTCTGATAGGACATCTTATCTTTTGTTTATTCAAATTAAAATACAATACGATAGAATTGTATTAGTAAATGATAAAATACTACTTGTCTGATGGAGCATTATCGCCTACTTTTGCATCATCAGTTATTGGTTGAAGTTTCCATGGATCAATCAACAATTGAATAGAGTTTATAATCTAATACAATAAATTATGAGAAGAAAAATTTATTTTCTACTATTCTTTTTTCTTTGCCTGACTAGCATTCCACTGGCAGCCCAGGATATTGAAATAAAAGGAATGGTAACAGAAGCTACAACAAATGAACCCTTACCAGGAGTCACAGTCAGAGTGAAAGGTAAAGACACCGGCACAGTAACAGACATGGATGGTAAATACTCCATCAAAGCGAATAAAGGGAATATACTGATATTCTCAACAATAGGTATGAAACAAATAGAAAAAGCTGTCACGTCCGGAACTCCAATCAATGTATCTATGGAAGAAGATAATATCGCTCTGGAACAAGTAGTAGTGATTGGTTATGGTACAGTGAAGAAGAGTCATCTTTCGGGGGCTGTAGGTTCGGTTAGTGCAAAAGAACTTAACGGTCAGGTTGCTTCTAACGCAGCCACAGCCCTACAAGGGAAAATACCCGGAGTATCAGTAGCCAGTTCCAGTGGTGATCCCAATGGAAGTATGACGATCAATGTACGTGGTATCAGTTCTTTATCCAACAACAATCCACTTTATGTAGTAGACGGAGCATTTGGAGATATCAGTATGGTCGATCCTAACGATATTTCCTCTATCGAAGTTTTAAAAGATGCTGCTGCGGCAGCAATCTACGGTTCACGTGCAGCAGGTGGTGTTGTACTGATTACCACTAAAAGCGGTCGTAAAGACATGCCGACTAAATTAGATGTCAATTTCTTCACAGGAATCAGCCAGACTCCCAAAACACTGAAAGTTTTTAATGGAGAAGAATACAGCCGCTTCGCACGCTACTACAAATTAGCAGGCGACGGTTATGGTGCAGAAAACGGAGCTACCCCTTTCATTGGTGAAGGAACAGACTGGCAAGACGTAATGTTGCGCACAGCCATGACTTATAAAGCCAATGCTACCATCAGCGGCGGTTCCAAAAGCGGTTCTTACAGTTCATCTGTCAGCTACCTTAATAAAGAAGGTATACTGCGCAACACTGATCATGAATCTTACAATATCCGTTTGAAAAGCGATTATTCTTTCTTCGACAATCGCTTGACAATAGGTGAATCTATGATTGTAAATCTGACAAAAGGTAGTGGATACATTCATCAGGATACCATGTTCGATATCTTTCAGTTCCCGTCAGTAGTACCGGTATACGATCCTACAAACGCAGGAGGCTGGGGTACTTCCAATGACATCAATTTACCGAATCCATTGGCTGAAATGACAGTCAACGACGAACGGACAGAAACAACCAAGATTTTCCTTAATGCTTATTTACAGGCTGAAATCATCAAAGGACTAAAGTACAAACTCAATGTAGGTATCAGAAAAGAGCATACTAAGTGGCGTTATTACAAGGATGTATACGATTTAGGAACATTCGGTAAAAACGACAAGCCCGACCTTGAAGAAAAATCGTCAACATGGGAATCATGGGTATTAGAAAACACCCTGAATTATGACCGTACATTCGGCAAACACAATTTGTCACTCCTTGCCGGATACTCTGCCCAGAAAGACAAAAGTTACAGCCTTTATGGTAAAAATGGAGATATGCCCCAGTTCATTGAAACAATGCCGGGCAATGTAGATCCTTCCAACCTGAAAGCATCCAGTTCGCTGAATGAACTTGCATTGGTATCTCTGTTCGGACGTGTCATGTATTCCTTTGACGACCGTTATTTATTCTCGGCATCTATTCGCCGTGACGGTTCTTCACGTTTCAGAAGTGGACATCAATATGGTGCATTCCCTTCTGCTTCTATTGGATGGAACATCAACCGCGAAAAATTCTTTAAACCTTTAGAGAATGTATTCGATCAGTTGAAGCTGCGTTTTAGTTATGGTAAACTCGGTAATCAGGAGATGACCAGCTACTATCCGACACAAAGTGTAGTATCGGACGGCATGAACTATGTGATGAATAATTCGCCTTGGTTTGGTTCTATGCCATATGTGCAGGCAATCTCACCCGCCAATTTAACATGGGAAAATACGGAGACCTATAACATCGGTTTAGATGTCAGTCTGCTAAACGGACGATTGACGCTTACTGCTGATGCTTACGTTAAGAATACAAATGATGTGCTATTACCTATTCCTTCTACCGCATCTACCGGTATCAGCGGAAACTCTATTCAGAATGCGGGACAAGTACGGAACAAAGGATTCGAACTTGCGGTCAACTATCGCGGTGCCATCAAGGAAAAGTTCAACTATTACATCGGTGCCAATATCGCAGCCGACAAGAATGAAGTGACCAAAATAACATTAGGCGGACAAAACCTGATGATCTCCGGATACAGCGCACACGGTGCCGGTGGTCGCGGTATCAATATGTTTGCAGAAGGGCATCCGATGTCATATTTCAACCTGATCGAAACAGACGGATTATTCCGCTCGGCAGAAGAGATCGCTAATTATAAAAACAAAGACGGTGAACTCATCCAGCCCGCTGCACAAGTTGGTGATGTCCGCTACAAAGACTGGAACGGTGACGGCAAAATAAACACAGATGACCAGCATGACGTAGGAAGTCCGTTCCCCGATTTCACTTTTGGCATAAGACTCGGCGGCGAATGGAACAACTTCGACTTTAACCTTTTCTTTGACGGAATGGTAGGCAACAAGATATATAATTATCCCCGTTATCGCCTGGAATCAGGAAACTTCAACGGAAACATGAGTACCGTATTGGCCAATTCATGGAGACCGGACAATCAGAACACTGATATTCCTCGTTTCTCTAAGACTGACGGTGCAGACAACAAATGGGCATACACCGACAGATGGCTGGAAGACGGCTCGTACATACGTTTGAAAACATTGGACATTGGCTATACATTACCCAAAGTTCTGACAAAGAAAATCAAACTTGAAAACGTAAGAATATACACTTCAATGGAGAACCTGTTCACATTGACCAAATATTCCGGCTATACCCCCGACCTGGGTGAAAGTTCTGTCGCAGGTGTTGCTTACAATGTATTCTCAAGAGGTATCGACCAGGGACGCTATCCATTGCCCCGTACTATTTCTTTCGGAATACAAGTCAACCTGTAATACCTTAAATTAATATTAAACATTAAACAGTTTATGAACATGAAAAGAAATTGGTTATCATATATGTGCATGGCAGCTCTTTTTTCCGGAGCGCTGACATCGTGCAACGAATCCAGCTTTTTGAATCTGTCGGACCCCAATTACTTCACGGAAAGCAACTTCTGGAAAGATAAAGCAGATGCAGAAAGTGCTTTGGCAGCCGCCTATTCTCCGATAAAAGGAGCCATGTACGGATACTTCGGCGCATTTGACGGCTGGCTAAACTTAAACGGTCGTGGTGACGATATCTACACAATCAAAGGAGAAGAAGTTCCGATGTGGAATATTGCAAACTTCCTGAACTCGCCCTCTACCGGAAATGATCCTTACGGAGCGCTTTATTCAGGCATCCAGCGTGCCAACATCGTACTGCGGTATATTGATCAGATACCTGCATCAGGTATTACTGAAGAAGACCGCTCGATGATCAAAGGCGAAGCACTCTTTCTGCGTGGCTATCAATACTTCCTGTTAGTCAACAATTACAAAGAAGTGCCTTTGAGACTGATTCCATCCAACGAAGATGAAACCAATAAAGCCGCTGCTACAGAAGCTGCATTATGGGCACAAGTAGAAGAAGATCTGGATAACGCCATCAAATGCAACCTGCCAGTAGAACGCTCTACTGCCAAAGAACGCATAACTAAAGGTGCAGCTATTGCAATGCTGGGCAAAGTATATGCCACCCAACACAAATATCCGGAAGCCAAACAGCTATTAGGTACATTACTGAAAGCTCCTTATTCTTACGAATTGATGGACAACTTCGAAAAGAATTTCACAAATGAAGAAGAGTTCAATAAAGAATCCGTATTTGAACTGGCATACAGTCCGGACGGAGACTACTCCTGGAGCAATGAAAGCGGTATCTGTTTAGGTTGCTATATTCCTCAGTTTATCGGTCCGGTAAAATCCGGCGGATGGGCTAAATTAATGCCGAACTCCCTGATCGTAGGAGAGTTTACAAAAGAAACACGTCCGAGTGATGCAGATACCAAGTTTGACAAACGTATGTATGCCAGCCTCTTTTTTGATGCTGCCAACTATGGAGATAAAGTTCCTAACGAGAAATGGTATGGAAATAATTACTCCATGGATGATCTTTGGGAAGGCAATGAAGGAAAAATGGCAGGCGGAGCACCAAGTTTCAACGTCAATGGGACAGCAGGTAAGTTCCTGATAAAGAAAAATACTGCATATTATGTGGATGACAAGGCACCGGACAACATGGGCAACAAAGAAGGAAGGTCCAGCAATTTGCGCGTAATGCGCTTTGCCGAGGTACTGTTGCTTTATGCTGAAGCATGCGCCAAAACCAATGATCCGGATGGTGCCAACTATGCTTTAAAGCAAATCCGCCAAAGAGCAGGACTTACGGAAAAGACTTTTGCACAAGCTGAATTAATGAATGAAATAGAACACCAATGCTTATTGGAGTTCTTTGCGGAAGGACATCGTTTTGACGATTTGAAACGTTGGTATTCGCCCAGCGAAATTCAGTTGATCTTCAAGGCGAATGGAAAACAAGGTGCGGAAAACTTCCAGGAAAAACACCTTTATTATCCTATACCGACAAGTGAACTAAACAATAATACTGCCATGGAACAAACCAGTTTATGGAAATAAAAAACCTAGCAAGATTAACTTAATAAAGAAACAACATGAAAAAGATATATTCATTATTATTCGTATCCCTCTTTCTATTCATTGGATACTCTTGTGACGATGGAAGTCTGAGTCACAGTGACGTCTACATTCCGGACCCGGTAGAAGAAACAGACGAGGATGACGGATTCTCAGCCGAACCCACCACAGAAGCTGTCATCAAAGTACAGTTCGGAGAAGGGCACGAACATCAGATAATCGATGGCTTCGGATGTGCCTTTGCAGAGTGGTCACATCGTATATGGAACAACATGATGCGCGAAGATGTAGTCAATGATCTTTTCGGAGAAAATGGCTTGAAGCTGAATATTTTCAGAGGTGAGGTATTTCCACACTATCAGAACCCTACCACAAACGTCATTGACTTCGGAATGAACCGTACCTTCAATCTTGCAGCCAACGATCCCTCTATGATCAATGATTACTGGAGAGACTTTAACGGTTCCGGATGTGGCGAACAAGTACAATTAGGTCAAATGTGGCTGGTAGATATCCTGCAGAAAAAATATAAAGATGTGAAATTTATATTCTCTACCTGGAGTCCTCCCGGAACTATGAAATCTAACGGAAAGCCCTCAGGCGGTAGCCTGGCGTCCGGTGCGGAAGATGCATATGCTAACTATCTGATTGACTTCATCAAAGCATACACTGAAAAGTTCGGCATTGAGATATATGCAATATCACCATCTAATGAGCCTAACAGCAGTGGAACGGGATGGAACGGTTGTAGCTGGAGTTATACCAATCTGGCTAACTTCTGCCAGAAGAATCTTCGCCCGGCTTTAGATAAAGCAGGTTATCAAGACATGAAGATTATCTTTGGAGAGCACTCGTGGTGGAAAGCAGGAGTCACTTTTCTTGAAAATGGCTTGAAAGCCTGTCCCGATCTGGTTAACTCCAACATTATTGCAGCAGCTCACGGATACACATTAATTGGCAACACTGAGTTTGTACAATCACCACTCTGCGCTGAAAATAATATTCATTTATGGAATACGGAAACCAGTTCTACAGACACATACGATCCATCCTGGAAAAACGCGATGCAATGGGCTACTACTTTCCATAATTATCTGGCAGTTTCCAACCTGAACGCATTTATCTGGTGGGCAGGTGCACGTCCTTGTACGAATAATGAAGCGTTGATCAGACTGGAAGAAGCACTTCCCGGAACCAATTATGAAAGAGCGTCCCGCTACTACAGTTACGGACAATTTACTAAGTTTATCCCGGAAGGAAGCCGACGTGTGGATATCAAGACTGTTGCTCCCGAAGGTGACGAAGAAGCATTCCCGAAAGAACTGTTGATGACAGCTTACATCAAGGACGACAATTATACGATCGTACTGGTAAACAATTCTACAAGCAAGGCCTTCGAAACCAAACTGGAAATTGAAGGAAAAGAGTTTCAGACCATGATCTCGTATACATCAGATGAAGGAGTTAAGTGGCAACGCAAAAAAGTAAATCCATCTCTCAGCGGATTGCGCTCCATTACAGTCCCTAAGTTTAGTGTAGTAACCATCACTGGTAAAATGAAAGATATTGAAGCTGAATAAATAGTCTAAATAAACAATGAATATCATGAAAAGAAATCTATTATATTTGGCAGGATTCCTGCTTGCAGCCGCTACTGTTTTCTCCGGCTGTAATGACGATGATCCATCCTATCACGACTTAGTGCCAAATACGCAGGAGTTGATCATTAATCTGGATGAGACCCCGGAAGGAATCATTCAAATAGTTCAAGGTAACGGCAATTATAAAATTACAAATTCCAATGAAGATGTAGCAACCGCCATTGCCGAAGGTAACAAAATTAAAGTAACAGCTCTGAAGGCCGGTAGTACCGACTTATCTATTACCGACTGGGCTAAAATGAGTACCAATGTCAAAGTCATCGTCGATCAGTTAAGTGAACTGGTTTTGTCCAATTCGGCTACAACAATGTATCCGGGTGAAAACAAGACAGTCAATGTTTATACAGGAAACAGAGGCTACAAAGTAACAGTTGACAAAGAATCTGTCGTGAAAGCTACAGTAGATGAAGAAGGACATATACAGATAGAATCTCTGGCACCAGGCAATGCAACAGTTACAGTGACCGACAGACTGAACAAGAGTGCGGAATTTTCAGTAAAAGTAATAAAGAAACTTGTAGTTGACAATAGTGAAGAAATTGCTTATTTGACAGTCGGTGAACCTTTGACAATCAAGATTCTGGACGGTAACGGAGGCTATACCTGCACAAATAATGGTTCTGCCACTTATCTGAAATGCACGATAGCGGAAAATGGAACAGATGTTATCATCGAAGGTCTTAAAAGATATCGTTTCAACAAGACGGTAACAATCAAAGACCAGGAAGGAGAGTCAATCAGCATCAATATAGTCTATATCGACGACCTATATCTGGAGAATCCATCATATCGTTACTTAATAGCAGGTTCATCTTCTTATCAGTCTGTCTCTACCTCGGCAGTGGGTTCCATTACTCATTCGGAAGAGTTCAATATGTCCGAAATTATTATAAAAGGAACAGGAACTTATGCCAGCGGTTTTGCAGTTCAGTTTACAGGTGATTTGACGAAAGGCAACAAAGGTGATGCGGTACTGTATAAAGTAACAAGAAATGCAGTGGACAAAAAAGTGAAATATCCGATAGAAGATTGCCGGATCGATAAAGTGGAAGATGGTTGGTACTGGGTCAGCTTCTTAGAACCCAATTGCACCATCCGCTCTTATATGATTACCAAACAATAGTTTATAGACTTGACACATGTATTTTTTGAAAGTACCCCCATACTTTCAAAATGACAAAAGTACAAAGAGACTGTCCCTACAACACCGTATATCTCAGGTATGTCTGGCTTGTAAACAGTCTCTTTTGTCCTGTCAAGTAATACAAAAAGGATCGCAAGCCGATGCTTTACTCTAATTTTATGAATTGATATGAATAGATATGATAACAGACTACATATTCTCACGAAAGAATATGATGAGCTCATCTCACGTGAAAATGAAAAGATACTGCCCGGCAATGGTGTTTTTGAACGATACAAATATCCCATTCTGACAGCAGACCACCCCCCGCTGGAGTGGAGATACGACTTCAATCCGGAAACAAATCCCTATCTGATGGAACGTTTCGGCATTAACGCCGTATTCAATGCAGGCGCTATCAAATTCAACGGGAAATATCTTATTATGGCACGAGTAGAAGGGCATGACCGCAAATCATTCTTTGCCATCGCAGAAAGTCCCAATGGTATCGACAACTTCCGCTTTTGGGAATATCCGGTACAACTGCCGGACCTATATCCGGAAGAAACGAACGTCTACGATATGCGTCTGACAAAACACGAGGACGGATGGATATACGGTATCTTCTGCTCGGAAAGCAAAGATCCGGACGCACCCGCAGGAGACCTCACATCGGCCATTGCAGCAGCAGGAATCATACGCAGCAGGGACCTTAAAAACTGGGAACGCCTGCCCAACCTCGTCTCCCAAAGCCAGCAACGGAATGTGGTGCTGCACCCCGAATTCGTAGACGGCAAATATGCATTGTACACCCGTCCGCAGGACGGATTCATCGATGCAGGCAGCGGAGGCGGTATTTCATGGGCATTGATAGACGATATCACTCATGCAGTGGTCAAGAAGGAAATCGTTATAGAACAGCGCCATTATCACACGATCAAAGAAGTGAAAAACGGTGAAGGGCCTCATCCCATCAAGACTCCCGAAGGATGGCTACATCTGGCACACGGAGTCCGTGCCTGTGCAGCCGGGCTCAGATATGTCCTATATCTGTATATGACGTCTTTAGATGACCCCAGTAAAGTGATAGCCCAGCCGGGAGGTTACTTCATGGCACCCGTGGGAGAAGAAAGAACCGGAGATGTATCCAACGTCTTGTTTTCCAACGGATGGATCGCGGATGAAGACGGAACGGTATACATCTACTATGCTTCCTCCGACACACGGATGCACGTAGCGACTTCTACGATCGAACGGCTAATCGATTACTGCCGGCATACACCGGAAGACAGACTCCGTTCCACGACTTCCGTGAAAAGCATATACGATATCATAGAAGCCAATAAGCTCGTGATGTCGGAAAATGCCGTTATATTATAGTTCCGGAAGCAGTATTATCATCTGTCTTTCAGGATGTTCCATTCTGCATGATGGATATTAACAACTGAGTTGCAGGGTATTAACATCTGACACGTCAAGTCTTAACACCTGACGTGTCAGCTATTAAAGCCTGAGAAGTCAGATAAATAGTATCAGATAGTATCAGTATGAGTTAAAATAATATTTGTTTCTTCCCCACATTCGACCTACTTTTGTACCTGATAGATTATTAATGTACAAAACCTAATCAAAATAGCAACATGAAATTACACACATCCGATCTTCTGATCATCTGCGCCTACCTCATTGCCATGATTGTCATCGGACTCATACTGAAAAAACGGGCCGCACAAAATATGGACTCCTATTTCCTGGGAGGCAAATCACTCCCTTTCTATATGCTTGGTCTGTCCAATGCATCCGGAATGTTCGACATCACTGGTACGATGCTAATGGTTTACTGGGCATTTGCCTACGGATTCAAAAGTCTCTGGATTCCCTGGCTGTGGCCGGTATTCAATCAGATATTCCTCATGGTTTATCTGTCGGTGTGGTTGCGGCGTTCCAATGTGCTCACCGGAGCCGAATGGATCAAAACCCGCTTCGGTAAAGGCAAGGGAGCGACACTCTCTCATACCATCGTTGTCGTATTTGCGTTATTAAGCGTACTCGGATTTCTGAGTTACGGATTCATAGGAATAGGCAAGTTCATGGAAATCTTTATTCCCTGGGAAGTCATTTCACCCTACATTCCTTTCACGGTATCACCGGAGTATGTTCCGCATGTATATGGCATCTTCTTCACAGCTATCGCCACCTTCTACGTCATGTTGGGGGGAATGCTGAGCATCGTATGGACAGATGTCGTACAGTTCCTTATCATGACGGTGGCAGGCATCGTTATCGTAGTGATCGGTATGCAGATGGTGGCGCCGGATATGATACACTCCTTTGTACCTGCCGGATGGGATTCCCCTTTCTTCGGATGGACGCTCGATATTGACTGGAGCAGCAGGATGAGTTTGCTGACCGAACGAATGGCAAACGAACCTTACAGTCTGATAGGCATCTTTGTCATGATGGCGTTGCTCAAAGGCATCTTCATGAGTATGGCAGGGCCTGCGCCCAATTATGATATGCAGAAAATTCTGTCCTGCAAGTCTCCCAAAGAAGCGGCGATGATGAGCGGTTCCGTATCCGTAGTGCTGTTAATTCCCCGTTATCTGATGATTATGGGATTTGCATTACTTGCCATCTATTTCTTCAAGGAAGACGGCGGACTGACACAGATGGAAGTGACCCGCACGGACTTTGAGACGATTCTTCCCCATCTGATCACACGATATGTTCCGGCAGGACTTGCAGGATTATTATTGGCAGGTCTACTGGCAGCTTTCATGTCGACCTTTGCCTCTACCGTCAATGCAGCCCCTGCATATATCGTAAATGATATTTATCTGAAATACATCAATCCGAAAGCAAGCGTGAAAACTCAGATACGCAGCAGTTATGTCATCTCTGTGGCAGTAGTGGTGGTGAGCACTGTCATCGGATTCTTCCTGAAAGATATCAATGAAATCTTCCAGTGGATTGTAGGTGCACTGTTCGGAGGATACATCGCAGCCAACGTACTGAAATGGCATTGGTGGCGTTTCAACGGTGAAGGTTACTTCTGGGGAATGACTGCCGGAGTAGTGGCAGCTATTGTAATGAAATTTACCGTTCCGGATGCATGGGTACTTTATTTCTTCCCCGTACTGTTCGGCGTCTCTCTGATCGGATGTATCATCGGGACTTACAGCGCTCCGGCTACAGATGAAGAGACTCTGATCAACTTCTATGTCAATGTACGCCCGTGGGGATGGTGGAAACCGATTCAGGAGAAAGCAATCGCCCGCTACCCGCATATTCAGGCGAATAAAAACTTCAAAAGGGATGCCTTCAATGTGGCGATAGGAATCATCTGGCAATGTACGCTTACCATCATCCCGATGTACCTCGTTGTCCGCGAACAATTAGGACTCTGGAGTTCTATCGCCTTGCTTCTGATTACCACGCTGATATTAAGAAAGACCTGGTACAAGCCTTTGTGTAAGGAGGAAGCGAGATACAACGAAGAGATGAAACAAATACGATAAGTATCAGCATAATTAATTTAGGTAACTATATACAATCTTACAGCTTAACCCTTGTTAAAATATAAAATATTTTTATTGTAATATATATTTTTATATAGATATATAATTAAAAAATAAAGTCAGAAGTTTAGGAGTAAAACAATTATAAATATATTCTTTTGAATATGACTACCCATGCTAAACCTTGAGCAGTTCTTTCTGGGTATTCAGCAACTTTTACTTCTATGTAATTTTCCATACGTACCTCCTTTCCTTTTTTAGAGTTTTTGGAAGAAATGGGTCGTATTAAAATTAACTTCTGACTTTTTTGTAAATATACGAAATTCATAAAAGCAATCAATTATTTTAGTAAAAATAAGTAACCCCTATTAACTCCTCTTTAATAGCTTTGACAATTAATCACATTTTCCTTATATACCTTTGCATTATTAAGATTTAAATATCTAATAATCAATTAATTATAATATTTAAATCTATTGATTTATAAATAAAATATTAATAATAAAAATGCAAAGGAGGAAACATGATTGATGTATCTAAATTTAACTCTCTAATTGAATTACTTGAAGCTTTTCCAGATGAAGAATCTTGTATCGTTTACTTAGAAAAATTACGTTGGAGAAATGGTAAAGTCAAATCTCCATTTGATAAAAAATCGAAAGTTTATTATTTACCTAATCATAGGTATATGTGCAAGAATACTCAGAAAATATTCAATGTTAAAGTAGGAACAATATTTCATGGTACTAAATTACCACTAAGAAAATGGTTCATGGCAATATGGTTAGTATTAGCTCATAAAAAAGGTATATCTTCATTACAGTTGTCAAGAGATTTGAAGATAACTCAGAAAACAGCTTGGTATATATTACAAAAGATAAGAACTTATTTTATTTGTAGAAATAGAGGTAGGCTTAGTGGTGAAGTTGAATGCGATGAAACTTTTGTCGGTGGCAAAAACAAAAATAGGCATTGGGATAAAAAGGTAAAAAACGCTCAAGGTAGAAGCTTTAAAGATAAAACTCCTGTTTTTGGAATGTTGCAAAGAAAAGGAGATGCTATCACCCGAGTTGTAGAAAATACATCTCAAAAAGAATTGACTCCCAAAATATTAGAATTTGTAAAAAGAGACTATACTGTATTATATACAGATGAATGGTTAGGATATAATGCAGTAGATAAGATGTTTTATCATTATAGTGTAGACCATGGTAAAGGTAAATATGTTGACGGAAGAATTTATACCAATACAATAGAAGGATTTTGGTCTATATTCAAAAGAGGTATTATAGGTATCTATCACCATATAAGCAAAAAGCATCTACAATTATATGCTAATGAATTTACTTTTAGATACAATACAAGAAAAATAAAGGATTCGAGTAAATTCAAATTACTATTGCGTAACTCCTATTTTAAGATAACTTATTTGGATATTATAGCTGCATAAATTTTATGCAAATCATTTTCGCTAATTTAACTTTTTCACATCAACTGTAATTATTATATTTGAACCATGTTATGTACAATTTTAATTTTATGTATGTTATGAAGAAACTACTATTGATATTTATCGTGCTTTTTACATTAATTGGAAGTATTGATTCACAAGAATTTTTGGGAAAAAATAAAGCACTGGTAAAAAAAGAAATGCAAAAGAATAAAGGTAATGGAAAAACAAATGATATAAAAAGTTTTGGATATGAAGCATATATGTATTCCTCATATCCTTACAATTCTGATATTTTGTATGTTGTGTTTAATAATAAAGGCATTTGTTTTTTAGAATGTATAATAACTGATAAAAAAATGGCAGATAACCTATTATTAAATTATTGCAATGAAGATATTTATAAGGTATATCAGATTAATCCTAGTGTAAATAAAGAACACGAATTTATTACGGGGAAAACTACTGTTGAATTAGTTGTTGAATCTAATAATCCAGCAATGATAAATGCTAGGTATTATTTATATTCATTTAATTCAGAATATAAACAAGATGTACTAAATTATTTTGAAAAAAGGTTTAGTAAGGAATATGCAATAATAAAAGAAAAAGAAATTCAAGAAGAACGTAAAAAACAAGCAGAACTTAAACGGCAGAAAGAAGTTGAAAATATATTGTCAACATTAAATAGAGATGCTATTGTGGAAGAAAAAGTTTATGATTATTATACAAATAAGCTTTTAAAAAAATCGGAATATTGGGATGTATTAGAAAAGCCGAAAAAAGAAAAAATTGATACTATTGTAAATGTGTTGATTCATGCAGATTTTTTAAATACAAATGTAGTTAGTATAGCCGGTGATGATATTAATAAGGAATTGAGTAGTCTTTATTGGAAATCTTCTCAACATCATTATTGTACAATAAATGGGATAAATTATAGTAAATATCAAAATTCTGTATTTTATAGCAAGAAAATAAGTGTTAAAACTAAATCATTAGAAAAAGGAATATATGGAGTAGAAAAGAAAAAAGATAAATTTAAATATTACAAAACAGTTCCCAATGAAATACAAGAATGGTGTAAAGACAATATTACTAAAAATGGATTTCATGCTATTAAATATATTAATTATGACGGGAAATATACTATTGAACTTATTAATGTAACTAAAGAAGTAAAGAAAAAACTACAACAAAATTATCTTTAAAAGTAGAAGTATTCCATAGTTAACTACCTTTCACATCTCTTTATTAGACTTTGCATAAAGGATTTTTACCTTTGTAGAAAAGAAAAAATGTAACGTCTAATAAAGAGATTAATATGATAAGAAATAAACAGAGAATTTATATAAAAAGAGCTTTTAAAAATTCTACTTTTATAAATGAAGATAATGAAGAAATAACTTACTTAGCTTTATTAAGAAAAGAATTAAAGAAATACAATATCTCTATTTATGTTTTTAGAGAATGGATATATCAAAGAAATAAAAATCCTAAATGTCAATTTCCAAAAGAATGGCTTGATTATACTATTGATGCTATTTATTCAAAATATTGAAAAATTGATTCTGATTCTTCATTATTTTCCGTTTCTTTTATTTCTTTATATATTTGTTTTTTACAAATCCTGTTGTCGATATTTTTCTTTTTCTTAAGAGATGAAAATCTCGGCAATAAATGAATTGGCTTTAAGGCTTTCGGAAATTTCCCTTTTTCAACATCTTCTTGTATATCTTTTCTAAATTTCATATCTTTAATCTTTGGAAGCAAAGATATGAAATATGTTCTGGTAATCAAAATAATTTGTTGTTTTTAACTAATTTGTTTTGTGTGTTTTATTATAAAATAATAATTACATAAATAAATATATTTAATTTGAAAATTTACAACCTTTAAGGGGCTTTAAACTGTAAGATTGTATATAGTTACCTTAATTTATATCATAAATTTAGGCACGGATGACACGGATTTCACGGATTTAAAAGATCGGTCAATTAAAAACCACGTTAACCCGTGTCATCCGTGCCTAATAAAACAGAGAACCGACCATGAAAAGACTATCCGTAATACTCTTGTCATTTTTACTATATCTTCCGCTGTGCGCACAATTTAAAGGAACCGTCTATGTCGACACCAATCAATCGGGCACATTCGACAAAGGAGACAAACCGCTGGCAGGAGTGATGGTAACAGACGGAATGAACGTAGTAAAAACAGATAAAAAAGGCCGGTTCTCACTATCGGGATTCAAGAAAACCCGATTTATCAGCATTACTACACCTGCCGGATTCGAGACACAACAATTCTACCTCCCTGTCAAGGAAGACAGAAAAAGCTATGATTTTATAGTGACCGAAAGCGAACGGACCAAGACCAGAGAACACTCCTTTATCCATATCACCGACACGGAAGTGACCGGAGGAGTGGGGCGTTGGGTCACCGACCTACAACAATACATAAAGAACGAACAACCGGCTTTTCTGATTCATACCGGAGACATCTGCTACGAACCGGGACTCACAGTGCACAATCAAATTGTGAATGCACAAACAATGGACTGCCCCGTCTATTACTGCATAGGCAACCACGACCTGGTGAAAGGCAACTACGGCGAAGAACTTTATGAATCGATTTATGGCCCGACATGGTATTCGTTCGATGTCGGCAACGTGCATTATGTCGTTACTCCCATCGACCACGGAGACAACCCGACCGATTACACGCAAAGGGATGTATACAACTGGCTGAAGAATGACCTCGCCCTGATGAAGAAAGATCAGGCGCTTGTTCTTTTTAACCACGACCTGTTTACTCCCGGCGATAACTTCGTATTCAAGGCAGACAAAAAGGATATCCTCGACTTTCGTACCTTCAACACGAAAGCACAAATTTACGGACATATGCACTACAACTACGTCCGCAATCAGAAAGGCATTTATACCATCTGCACCGGCACACTGGACAAAGGAGGCATCGATCACTCCCCTTCTTCATTCAGAGACATAAAGATAGATGCCAACGATCACCTCACAACGCAACTGCGTTATACTTTCATCGAACCGCAAATCGCTATTGTTTCTCCGATGAAGAATCAAGCAGCCCCCATACATCCGGAAACCGGCTATCAGCTTCCGGTCTCGGTCAACACCTATAACTCACAGGCAAAAACATCGTCTGTTTCTTATGTGCTGAGCAATCCGGAAGACAACCGGGAAATAGCCAAAGGCAACCTGTCGCCCCTCACCGACTGGAACTGGAGCGGAAATATTCAAATACCCGCTAACGAAAACGGAAAGAAACTGAACCTGACAGTGACTTCATCCTTCAACGACGGAAAGGAAGCGACTGCCACCAGTCAGTTCCTTTATCAGAAAGATTTCAAATCGACTGCTATCGCAGGGAAGGACTGGAATACCCTACTTCAGAACGCAAGTCACTCCGGTGGAATAAATGACTCCCAAATCAAACTCCCCCTGCAACTACAATGGACAGCGAACACAGGAAGTAACATCTTCATGACCTCCCCCCTCATCGCCGGACAAAGAGTATTCATTGCCACTACCGATGATAACACGTCGCTCAACACTTATATCTGTGCATTCGACTTCCATTCCGGCAAACAACTATGGAAGTTCCGCACGGAAAACTCGGTAAAGAATACCATTGCCTGCGAAAATGGAATCGTTGTAGCCCAGGATGCCTCCTGCAATCTGTACGCCCTCGACGCAGCATCCGGAAAACCACTGTGGCAACAATACATCAACTTAAAGAACTATCCCTATCTGACCGAAGGACTGACAATTGACAAAGGAATCGTCTATGCCGGAATCGGTGCCGGACTTTCAGCCTACGACCTGAAAACAGGAAAAGTGATATGGACCAACACGGACTGGAAACAACGGGAAGGCTCGACCACCACGTTAACCATCGCCGGAGACGTACTAATCAGTGGTACCCAATGGGGAGGACTGTATGGCAACGACATCCGCACTGGCAAACAACTCTGGAAGCTCTCCGACAACGGACTCGGCAACCGAGGTGCTTCTCCGGTCTACAAAGACGGAAAATTATGGCTCATCTCCTCCAAAAGCTTTTTCCTGATAGAACCTCAAACCGGTAAAGTACTCCAGCAAAAGGAACTATCCGCCAATCTGGACGTGACATCTACTCCACTCGTAACCGAACAAGAGATTATCTTCGGCAGCGCAGACCGTGGAGTTTTCGCTCTCGACAAACCGACTCTTTTCATCAAATGGAGAGCCGAGACTTTGCCTTCTCTTGTATACACTGCTCCTTATTCTTCTACGCCGCAGGCGGGAGTAGAAACAAGCCCTGTATCTTCACAAGGAATTGTCTATATCGGAGCTTCCGACGGGTATTTATACGCCATCGACCAGTCAACAGGGATTATCAAAGACAAGTTGTACTTCGGAGCACCAGTTTTCTCAACGATAGCCGTATCGGGAAACAGAATGATAGTTTGTGACTTTGCCGGCAATGTTTACTGCTTTGCATCTAACTAAATTTGCCGGCCTCTCACTCTTCCTTATCATAATGAACGAAACCAATCGGTTTACGTTTCTTATGCTGGGGTACTTGTTTCTGTTTATCAGCCAATTGCGATAAAGCTAAATAGATGCCGTCCAATTCTTTGCGGGTATCTTCGCTAAGGTCGTTGATTGCCTCCAATGTTTCCTCACCTATCTGATTGATCATTGCGAAAGCTTTGCAACCTTGATTCTCCAACTCTTGTATGCGCTGTTTCAGCTCTTCTATTTCTTCATTCTTGGCTTCACTAGCCAATACATATTGGCGGATACTGACAAAAGCACGCATAATATTGATATTTACCCTAATGGCTACTTCCGAATGCAGGACACTTGAAAGCATGGCTACACCCTGTTCGGTAAAAGCAAACGGCTTGTAAGCACTGAAGTTATACTGGGGTGTCCCATTTTGGGATACCCTACTGGATAACAAAGAGTTAGCCTCTTCTGTCGAGAGTTCAAACATAAAGTCAATAGGAAAACGGTCAATGTTACGTCTTACGGCACGCTTTAACAAGCGGGTTTCTGTTGCATACAATTCCGCCAAATCGAAATCGAGCATCACCTTCTGCCCTCTGATCTCATATATTTTATTCTGAATAATCTGCAGTTCCATTTGTGTTATAGTTATTTCTGACAAAGGTACTCCAAATATCAGTCCAAGCAACGATTCACTACCTTTTTATTTTCCGGAATCGGGCCTCCCCCTGTACAGTTTTTCCCACCCGTAGCGTTGTAATTTAAAGATTATCACGTATCTTTGCCCCTCAATCATAAATACGAGATATGGCTATTACAATCAAGAAAGTCTCTACAAAGAGAGAACTTAAGAAGTTTATTCGCTTTAATTACAGGATGTATAAGGGCAATCCATATTCCGTGCCCGACCTTTACGACGATATGCTCAACACATTCAACAAAAAGAAGAATGCGGCATTCGAGTTCTGTGAAGCAGATTACTTCCTGGCATACCGGGACGACAAAATCGTAGGTCGTGTGGCCGCTATCATCAATAACCGCGCCAACGAAAAGTGGGAATGCAAGAACGTCCGTTTCGGATGGATAGATTTCATTGATGACCCCGAAGTATCATCCGCACTCATCAAGACCGTCGAAGACTGGGGAAAAGAGCGCGGCATGACCCACATCACAGGTCCTCTGGGATTCACCGATTTCGATGCGGAAGGAATGCTGATCGAAGGATTCGACCAACTCAGCACAATGGCTACTATCTACAACCACCCGTACTACCCCGTACACATGGAGAGACTCGGTTTCGAGAAAGACGCCGACTGGGTGGAATACAAAATCTACATCCCCGATGCCATCCCCGACAAGCACAAGCGTATCTCCGAACTGATTCAACGAAAATACAACCTGAAGATAAAGAAATACACCTCCGGAAGAAAAATAGCCAAAGACTACGGACAGGAAATCTTCGAACTGATGAACGAAGCATACAGCCCGCTCTACGGCTACTCCCCGCTGACGCAACGGCAAATCAACCAGTACGTAAAGATGTATCTCCCGATTCTCGACTTACGGATGGTTACCCTCATTACCGACGCCGACGACAAGCTGGTATGCGTAGGCATCTCCATGCCGTCTCTTGCCGAGGCCCTGCAAAAGTCACACGGCCGTCTGCTCCCTCTAGGATGGTTCTATCTGCTGAAAGCACTGTTCATGAAACGCCGTGCCAAAATGCTTGACCTGCTGCTTGTAGCAGTCAAACCGGAGTACCAGAATAAAGGTGTTAACGCTTTGTTATTTTCCGATTTAATTCCGGTTTATCAAAAATTAGGTTTTATCTTTGCGGAAAGCAACCCCGAACTGGAACTGAACGGAAAAGTCCAGGCACAATGGGATTACTTTGAGACTAAGCAACATAAGCGCCGCCGTGCGTTCACCAAAGAGATTAAATAACAGCTATGGAAGAGAACGAATTGATATCTGTAGACAACAACAATGCAGTAGAGTACACTGACGACAACATCCGCCACCTGAGCGACATGGAACATGTGCGCACACGCCCCGGTATGTACATCGGTAGGCTGGGCGATGGCGCGCACGCCGAAGACGGAATCTATGTCCTCCTCAAAGAAGTCATTGACAACAGTATCGACGAGTTCAAAATGCAAGCCGGTAAGAAAATCGAAATTACCGTTGAAGAGAACCTCCGCGTCAGCGTACGCGACTACGGACGAGGCATCCCGCAGGGAAAGCTGGTAGAAGCCGTAAGCGTACTGAACACGGGTGGTAAATACGACAGCAAGGCATTTAAGAAAAGCGTCGGACTGAACGGTGTCGGTGTGAAAGCCGTCAACGCATTGAGCTCTCGTTTTGAAGTACGCAGTTACCGTGACGGTAAAGTGCGTATCGCCACATTCTCCAAAGGAAACCTGCAGACCGACGTGACGCAGGACACCGAAGAGGACAACGGAACCTTTATCTTCTTCGAACCGGACAATACGCTGTTCGTCAACTACTGCTTCAAGCCCGAATTTATCGAGACCATGTTGCGTAACTATACGTACCTCAACACGGGACTCGCCATCATTTACAACGGTCACCGCATCCTGTCGCGCAACGGTCTGGTAGACCTGCTGAACGACAACATGACGGCAACCGGCCTCTATCCCATCGTCCACCTGAAAGGAGAAGACATCGAAATCGCCTTCACTCACACCGGACAGTACGGAGAAGAGTATTACTCCTTCGTCAACGGTCAGCACACCACACAGGGGGGTACCCATCAGAGTGCTTTCAAAGAACATATCGCCCGTACCATCAAAGAGTTCTTCAACAAGAACATGGACTATACCGACATCCGTAACGGACTGGTTGCCGCCATCGCCGTCAATGTGGAAGAGCCGATCTTCGAAAGCCAGACCAAAACGAAACTGGGATCTACCAACATGACTCCCGGCGGCGTGACAGTCAACAAATACGTAGGCGACTTCATCAAGTTGGAAGTAGACAACTTCCTGCACAAAAACGCGGACGTAGCGGAAGTAATGCAGCAAAAGATACAGGAATCGGAAAAGGAACGGAAAGCCATCGCAGGCGTCACGAAGCTGGCACGCGAACGTGCCAAGAAGGCCAACCTGCACAACCGCAAGTTGCGCGACTGCCGCATCCACCTCAACGACCCGAAAGGGAAAGGAATGGAAGAAGACTCCTGCATCTTCATCACCGAGGGAGACTCGGCGAGCGGTTCCATCACCAAAAGCCGTGACGTAAACACTCAGGCAGTATTCAGCCTTCGCGGTAAACCGCTGAACTCGTTCGGACTGACGAAAAAGGTAGTCTACGAAAACGAAGAATTCAACCTGCTGCAAGCTGCGTTAAATATAGAGGACGGCATAGAAGGACTCCGTTACAACAAAGTGATCGTTGCCACCGATGCCGATGTGGACGGTATGCACATCCGCCTGCTGCTCATCACGTTCTTCCTGCAATTCTTCCCCGACCTCATCAAGAAAGGTCACGTATATATTCTGCAGACGCCGTTATTCCGCGTGCGCAACAAGAAGAAAACGGTGTACTGCTACAGCGAGGACGAACGGGTGAACGCCATCAACGAACTAAGCCCCAACCCGGAAATCACCCGATTCAAGGGACTGGGAGAAATATCACCGGACGAATTCAAGCACTTTATCGGCAAGGATATGCGCCTGGAACAAGTGACATTGCGTAAGACAGATGCCGTAAAAGAACTGCTGGAGTTCTACATGGGCAAGAATACAATGGAACGACAGAACTTTATTATAGACAATCTGGTTATAGAAGAAGACTTGGCATCATGAGAAAAGCAATATTTCCGGGTACATTCGACCCCTTCACCATCGGTCATTATTCGGTAGTGGAACGTGCACTCACCTTTATGGACGAGATAATCATCGGGATCGGTATCAACGAAAACAAGAATACCTATTTCCCCATCGAGAAAAGAGAAGAAATGATCCGGAATCTCTACAAGGACAATCCCCGCATCAAAGTGATGTCTTACGACTGTCTGACGATAGACTTTGCCCAACAGGTAGAAGCACAATTCATCGTTCGCGGCATCCGCACGGTCAAGGATTTCGAGTACGAGGAAACGATTGCCGACATTAACCGCAAACTGGCGGGCATCGAAACCATCCTGCTCTTCACAGAACCGGAACTGACCTGCGTCAGCTCAACGATTGTACGCGAGCTGCTGACTTACAACAAAGATATCAGCCAGTTTATCCCCGAAGGAATGGAGATAAATTGAAAGTCGGTAGTATCTCTATTGAGGCTGACTTTAAAGTCAGCCTCAGGGGAATGAAGATAGTTTGGATAACGCAAAGGTAACTTGCGAAACTTGAAATAATAATTAATGATGATGAAGAAGATTAAAGTATACGCCCTCCTGGTTTGTCTGTTGGCAACGTCTGCTGCACAGGCCCAAAGTTTCGGCTCTGCCGCCATGCGCAAACTCCAAATGGCGGAATTCGCAATTTCCAACTTCTACGTAGACAAAGTAGATGAAGACAAACTGGTAGAAGAAGCTATCATCAAGATGCTGGCACAGCTCGACCCGCACTCCACTTACTCGGATGCCGAAGAAGTGAAGAAGATGAACGAACCGCTTCAAGGCAACTTCGAAGGCATCGGCGTACAGTTCCAGATGATCGAGGACACCCTGCTCGTCGTACAACCCGTCAGCAACGGCCCCTCCGAGAAAGTGGGCATCCTTGCCGGCGACCGCATCATTGCCGTCAACGACTCCGCCATCGCAGGAGTAAAAATGAGCACGGAAGATATCATGAAGCGCCTGCGTGGCCCGAAAGGTTCGAAAGTCAACCTGACCATCGTCCGCCGTGGAGTACAAGACCCGCTCGTGTTCACCGTGAAAAGAGATAAGATACCTATCCTGAGTCTCGACGCTTCCTACATGATTCAGCCAAAGATCGGATACATCCGCATCAACCGCTTTGGCGCAACCACCGCCGAAGAATTTAAGAAAGCAATGAAAGACCTGCAAAAGCAAGGCATGAAAGACCTCATCCTCGACCTGCAAGGCAACGGCGGAGGATATCTGAACGCCGCCATCGACCTTGCCAACGAATTCCTCGGACAGAAGGAACTGATTGTTTACACCGAAGGCCGGACCGCACAGCGCAGCGAGTTCTTCGCCAAAGGAAACGGAGAGTTCCGTGACGGCCGCCTCATCGTACTGGTAGACGAATACACCGCTTCCGCCAGCGAAATCGTGAGCGGCGCAGTGCAGGATTGGGACAGAGGTATCATCGTAGGCCGACGTTCTTTCGGCAAAGGACTGGTGCAACGTCCTATCGACCTGCCGGACGGCTCCATGATCCGACTGACCATTGCACGGTACTACACCCCTGCCGGTCGTTGCATCCAAAAGCCTTATGACAGCTCGACCGATTACAATAAAGACCTGATAGACCGCTTCAACCACGGAGAACTGATGAATGCCGACAGCATCCACTTCCCCGACTCATTGAAAGTGCAGACCAAGAAACTGAAACGTACCGTCTACGGCGGAGGTGGCATCATGCCGGACTACTTCGTTCCGATTGATACGACACTCTACACGGACTATCACCGGAAACTGGTCGGCAAAGGAGTCATCATCAAATTCACAATGAAATTCATCGAAGACCACCGCAAGGAACTGGCCGATAAATATAAGAAGTTCGACAGCTTCAACGAAAAGTTTGTTATTGACGACGATATGCTCGCCACCCTCCGCGAAATGGGTGAGAAAGAAGGGGTGAAGTTTAACGAAGAGCAGTATCAGAAGGCACTTCCGCTGATCAAGACACAGCTCAAAGCACTGATAGCCCGTGACCTCTGGGATATGAACGAATATTTCCGCGTCATGAATACAACGAACGAAAGCGTGCAGAAAGCATTGGAAATCCTCCGTTCGGGAGAGTATCAGAAGAAGTTGAAATAAACATCGAAAAATAAAACGGATAAACCGTACCCGATCAGACACCTTGGTTGTAGTATAAGTAAAATCATTAAAACAGAAGTATGATACGACAGTTTGGTTTTACTTGGACAGCAATCAGCTGGTTACTGATGGGATACGGTTTATTTTTTGCCCTTTCCCCTCTGCAGGCGCAGACCGCCATCAAGAAATTCTCACTAGAGCTAAAGAACGAAAGCCTGCCCGAAGCACTGAAGCAGTTGGAAAAGGCAGGAGGAAAAAACATCCTCTTCACCTACAACGGAACAGAAAGTTATCGGGTGACCGTCAGCATCCGCGAAAAGACGGAACGCGAAGCCATCGACCTTGTACTGGCCGGCAAACCCTTCCTTTGCATCGAACGGGAAGAGTATTTCGTCGTGCAGCGGAAGAAATCGGACAAAGCCATCGCCACAGAAGGCAAAGTATATGACGAAAAAGGAGCCCCCCTGCCCTTTGTCAACATTCTCGCCCTTGCCGCCGATTCCAGTTTCCTTGCCGGAAGCGTGACCGAAGAAGACGGCTCCTTCCATCTGCCCCCGGTAGCGGGAGAAGACTGTCTGCTGAAAGCGACCTACATAGGATATCGCCCGCAAATCATCCCCTGCCGGCAACAAAACACCATCCGCCTGCAACCCGACACAGAGTTACTGAAAGAAGTAGTCGTCACCGCCTCCCGCCCGCTGATAGAACGGAAAGGCGGAACGCTGAAGGCCAATATAGCCGGAACACCCCTTTCACTGATGGGATCGGCCAAAGAAATGATCTCCCACCTCCCTTTTGTCACCGGCTCGGACGGAGAATTTACCGTACTGGGCAGAGGCACTCCTGAAATCTATATCAACGGCCGCAAAGTCAGAGACAAGACCGAACTGGACCGTCTGCAAGCCAATGAAATACTATCGGCAGAAATCATCACTACACCGGGCGTACAATATGGCTCTTCGGTAGGCGCCGTCATCCGTCTGCGCACCATCCGCAAACGCGGACAGGGAATGAGCGGCAGTTTCTACACCGACTACTCGCAAGGACACGAACCGATCGGCAACGAAGGCATATCCCTGAACTACCGTACCGGCGGACTGGATATTTTCGTAAAAGGAGACTTTGCGGAAATCAACAATCACACAACCAACATCTCCAGCCAGGACATTTATGCTTCGTCCGACTGGAACCAATCGACAGAAAACAAAAGCAAACAAACCTACCGCACCTTCAACGGCGAACTGGGATTCAACTACGAAATCGACGAAGACCAGTCATTCGGTATGCGCTATATGCCCGGCACGAACATAGGCAATGCACATACTACCAATGCAGGGACCACCCTCATCCTGCAAGATGGCAAAGAAGTAGACCACCTGCACGCTCTCCGCCAAACAGATGCCCACACCGGCTGGTGGCAGGCAGCCAACGGATACTACAACGGCACTTTCGGCAAATGGAACATCGACTTCAACGCCGACTACCTGTACGGCCGGGACCGCATCCGTCAATATGCCGAAAACAACGGAACCGAAGACGCCACTTCGAGCAACCGCGTACGCAACCACCTCTATGCCGCCAAGCTCCTGCTCACCGCCCCACTCTGGAAAGGCAAACTCAGTTTCGGCACAGAAGAGACATTCACCAACCGCCACGACGTATTTCTCCAAAGCGGCTTCTCCGCCGATGCCGACGACCGCATCAAACAAACGATGCTCTCCGGCTTCATCGACTACAGCCTGCCATTGGGAAAGTTCAACATCCTTGCCGGACTGCGCTATGAATTTCAACAAACAGATTACTACGAGAAAGGGATTCACCAAGACGACCAAAGCCCCACCTATCGCGACTGGATACCGGTAGTCAGCATCAGATACACCTCCGGCAACTGGTTCTTCGCCCTTTCTCACCGGACGCTGAAATACAGTCCCAGTTATGACATGCTCACCAGCGCCGTCACCTATCAGAACAAGTACTCCTACCAGAGCGGAGACCCGTTTCTCGTTCCTCAGATACATCGTGCGACTTTCTTTGATGCCGGATGGAAATGGATCAACTTCAGCCTCAACTACGACCATTGCTGGAATATGTACACCAGCTACACCCGACCGTATGACGACATC
>Ga0224743_1086_pt1 | contig 23914 bp, 31 predicted proteins | sample LIM_E_Vancomycin_2_FD_161630 | JGI IMG/M metagenome (GOLD analysis project Ga0224743, IMG submission 161630) | Enriched cells from gastrointestinal tract of the lab mouse from Pacific Northwest National Laboratory (PNNL), Richland, Washington... | ecosystem: Host-associated > Mammals > Digestive...
CATTGTAGCGGGAGAAAGACGTTTTCGAGCGGTTAAAAAGCTTGGTAAACAATTTATTGATTGTATTATAATTACAGTAACTAATGAGAACAACGCTCTATTGGCGTTAGCAGAAAATTTAAGCCGTGAAAATTTATCAGATTATGAAATAGCTAAAGCAATTATATCTTTTAAATCGAATTTTCCTTCCAAGACCGAATATGCGAAAGCTTTAGGTATTTCTAGACAGAAACTTTACAAATTATTTGCTTTTGAAATTTTAGATAATAATTTACTAGCCAAATTAGATAATCATCCTAACATCATCTCGGCCGATACTATTGAACAATTAGCCACACTAAGAAAACAGCTTAATATTCCTCATGATGAATTTTTACCGCTTCTTTCCGAAGGGTTTGATTTAATTATCAGTAGCCACTTGAAGCAAAGTAAGTTACCAGACTTTATAAAAAATAAAGCTAATAACTCTCTTTCAAATCAACATCCTACTAATACCAAGGTAAGGAAATCTTACAAGAAAGAAGGTAAGACTATTGGAAAAATCATTCAAACTGATAAGAAATTTATTGTTGAGCTTGAAAGTCTTAATTTGAATGAAGCCGATTTAGAAAAAGTTGAAGTATTTTTTGATAACTTACTTTCTAATAGTTGATTTAGACTTGAACATCTAAGTGTGCGAATTCAAACAATTTAATTGATATTTTATTTTTTAATTTTTTGCAAAATACTCGAAAAACGTATTTTTATTAAATTTGGAAATTTTAGCAAATCATATAAAAGTGTCCGAATTCGGACACTTTTTTTTCCATCGTATTCAGGAAATAAGTCAGATCTTAATACCCATATCTTTCATTGCATTTTTAAAATATATTCTAAACATAATATCCTTATAGGCGGTATTATTTTTTCTCTGTGCTATAAATTGTTTTCCTACGATCGGTATAGAAGATATTTGAACTTGTACGCTATCAAGAATCAATTCTTGTTGCATAGAGGTCAGTTGTTCATAAAAAGAAATGAAATTCTCATTATGTTTTCTTATATTCTCTTGAGTTATTTTATTTTTATTTTCAATTATTTTTTCTTGATTGATTTTACTTTCAATCTCTTTATTTTTTAAAGATGAGAATTCCTGTGATTTCCTATATTTATCCAATCCCCAGCCTTGAGATTTTGCTATTTTAAGTATATTTTTTTTATGTGTCGGGTCAGTAATCTTTTTTTGGGCAATATAGTCTTTTGCTTTAGACGTGATAATCAATAACTCTTCTTTATTATAATTTTTTGATTCTTCAGAATGTGTACCTTCAAGAGACATAGCTTTCTTAAATTGTTTACTTGATTTATTGTTCTCACCTTGCTTGATAGTAAAGTAAAATTCAAAGCCGACTATTTTTCTTCCTTCTTTCTTTTGAATATAGTTAGTCGTAATATCCGTGAATTTATTAACTTGTCGGACTGCTAAATCTAATACTCTATTTTTAAAATTGCTCATTAAAATATATTCTGTTTTTTTAATGCCTAAACAGAACCGCAATTCTTCTAAGGAAATTTTAAGAATCTTAGTATCACGCCACCGAATTAATAATTCATAAAGTCTAACCGCATAACGACTTTGTAGATTCACAATTTGTTGTAATTCGTAACTGGTAAATTTTTTATTTAATCCAACAATCAGTGGAACTACATCTGGTGAAAATTTAACACTTACGCAAGCTTCTTTATCGACATATTCGATCCAGCTAGTCAGGTTATACCCGCGATGTGCGATATTGTTATTCTTATTTTCATACCTGTATATGAATTTGGCGTTTAAAAGTCCCTCGACACCATTCTTAAGGCATTCATAAGCAGTATGACGTTCAACATTAAAAGCCTCCATATATTCGCTAGCATGAATAACAAACTCATTTGACAATGTTTCTTCAACCTTATCGCTATTTTTTCTTGCTTTAATAATCGCTAAAAATATGATTCTTTGTTCGACTAAATCTAGACTATGACTTGCTTCAATAAAGTCATTATCTTTAACTATTAAATCAGTTTTTGAAATATTAGGATTTGCCATAGAATTAAGATGAAGGATTTGTAATTAGATATAAATTCTAAATTAAACTTTATATAAATACAATATAAATATATTGTATTTATAATGCTCGGAAAACGTATTTATAATGCTCGGAAAACGTATTTATAATGCTCGGAAAACGTATTTATAATGCTCGGAAAACGTATTTATATAATAAAAAATACTTGTCTAAATAATTGATTATAAATACAAAAAAAATTGATTTTATCGCTATAAAACAATAAAAATATATAAAACAATAAAAAAGATTCTTAATTAGATTAATCTCAAAATATAGAAAAGCTAGCGATATAACTTTATATTTGATAACCCACTCTCAACTCGAAATAAGCAACTCAAACTGAAGTGGCGGATTGCCTAACTGTCTATTGATTACAAAGCAGAAGTTATGAGCCAAGATTTTACGCATAAATCTGTGGGATAAATGCTATAAATCTCTAGCTCTCACCTTTTGCGTATTAGACCGCTGTGATAACTGACCAATCACCGTGATCCGACTATTTAGTGAGTTTACCATCAAAGAGCTCCATCTCTGATACGGTGGTGATGATTCAAGCGGTGCGTGAGGTGTTAGATAAAACCTATAAAGACGGCTTGAAATACGCCAAAGCCGGAGTGATGCTATCGGGGATTTGTGAGTATGCTGAGACCATGAGTGATTTATTTGAGATGCCCGATGAAAAAGCGCAGGTGGAGTCTGAGAAGTTAATAGCGGTGATGGATGAGATTAATCAGCAGTTAGCACATGCTCTACTGGGTAGGGCAACCACCAAATTGTTTCTTACCAGTACCGCTATTGAGAAAAACCAAACTTGGCAGATGAGCCGAGCATTGTTAAATCCGTGCTATACCACTAAATTATCTGATTTATTAGGCATCGATTAAGGGATTAGACCATGTGTGCCAACTTTCAACCGATTACCCAAGCGCAAGCTTCACGCTTTACCAATCAGCAGTTAAGCTTTGACTTTAAAGACGATATCTATTCAGGCTATGAAGCCCCCTTGCTGTTTGCTAACCTCTTATCAAATACGAGGGGCGATCCTGCTGAGTGGCGATCTGCGATGTTTGGTATGATTCCTAAATGGGCCAAAGACACCAGCTTTGCTAAACACACCTACAATGCCCGTAGTGAAACGGTGATGGACAAACCGAGTTTTAAACGCGCTTGGTACAACAACCAGTTTGCGTTAATCTCGGTACAAACCATCTTTGAACCCAAATATATTGAGGGTAAGGCCCATCGCTATGGCATTGAACGCGAGGATGGTGAGCGGTTTACCGTAGCCGCTTTATATGAAATTGTTGAGATAGGGGAGCAAATCATTTGCTCCATGACCATGCTGACCACCAATGCCGATAATCATCCTTTCATGTTACAATTTCACAAACCTGAAGATGAAAAACGCTCGATTGTGGTGATTGAACCTGAACATCGCCAGGATTGGCTCAATATGCATCATGAGGACGCGTTTGAGCTACTTAAACCGATGGGTGCTGGGTATGTAGCGTAACATCGGCCAAAGCCGAAAAAAACGCTTAAAACGGCGCAAATGGATGTGTTTAATCGCTAGGGTAGCGTTTATAAGACTGATTTACGCTATGATCTATAAGTTTGATAGTTGAAAGCCCATGACAGCAGATACGCAATCTCAAATCGATGCCATCTTTAACCAAGTTGTCCAGTACAACCAAGAGTACGATACCAGCAAACCCTTGTTCTTTGATACTGAAACCACCGGTGGCGGCAGGGAAGACCAAATCATCGAAATTGCGTTTTGTGATAGTGATAGAAATCTGATTATCGACACGCTAATCTACACAGATAGACCGTCTAGCCCAGGCGCATTTAAGGTGCATGGTATTTATCCTCATGAGCTGATAGGTAAACCGACCTTTATTGATATTCAACCGGCGATTGTGCAATTACTCAAAGGACGCACCTTATATGCCTATAACGCGAGTTTCGATGTGCGTATGATGCGTCAATCGGGGCATAAACTTCGCTTGCAGCAAGTTGAAGTAAAATGCCTGTGTAAGCAGTTTGCTGATTTTATCGGGCAATACTCACTCTATTTTAAAGCCAATCGCTATTTTAGCCTAAGCAAGGCTATGGCCCACTTTGGGGTAGAACATAGCAATGCGCACCGCGCTAGACCCGATGCGCTAGCCTGTGTAACGGTATGGCAAGGGATGATGACAAGTCATCATTGGGATTATTAGTGAATGACTGATTTATATGACCAAATACAGTAAAACGCAAACTGACTACTCAGTTTGCGTTTTTTCTTGCAACTTTGAAGTCTCAGTTACGGTTTCTTTTACAAACAAATCACCTGGGCTGCAATCAAGTAAATCACACAACTTGTCAATCGTATCAAATTCAATTCGTGTTACATCATTGTTATAAAGCCGATATAACGTTGCTCTTCCTAAGTTAGACATCCGATCAGCATCAGCGACCCGAATACCACGTTGAGCGAACAAGACAGGCAAATTAAGCTTAATCATAAAAAAGTTATCTCTGGTGATAAAAAGTTATTGCAGACGATAAAATAATATCGTATATTATTATCACCTAAGATAATTTTTTTATCTTTGGTGATAAATTAACAGCTAATATTATCGCATAGTTTAGTAATTTATACCAAAACCAATAATATAGGAGAAATCAAGATGATTAATCAGCCGACTATCGAACAATTAATAGATGAAATCACCCTTCAAAAACAAACCAAAATGCGAATTGATAGCCTTTCCCGAGCGCTTATTCAAAACCTTTATATCCCGTACTGTGGTGACCTCCATTTTCATCTTAAATTGACTAAAGCCTGTGACAACCACACAGCTATCAAGCATTGGGTCAATGAAAAATTTACTGAAATAGATACAGGTGACTTTGACAGTAACTATCGTATTTTAAAACAACAGCTATTAGCTATTGATCCTGCCTATGCATAACCAAATGGAGCACAAAATGAATTTATATTATGTCAAAAAAACCGATTTAACTGACTGTGAATTAATGATTTGTCGGGACTATTTTGAACTGCCATTAGATCAATTTAATAACCGACTCGATCACATTTGTCACATCTGTCACTATTACAACATAGACATCAATCAGCTAGTAACTATCACACAAAAAGTGAACGTTTATGATAAAAATATTGTTTGTCAGGAATGCAATATCGCTAGAAAAGTGACAGGCCCCAGATATCAAGTTGAACGCCGCTTATTTAATTACATCTGTGATCATTGTCATCATTTTATGCATGATAATTCAATCTTAGGCAATTTATTAAGTGATGATGATTGTCCGTTTTAATTAGCAATCATCTTTATTAGCTTGCAAGCCTATACTTAATGCGCACTAAAATACATCGTTAGATTGTGAATTTACAATACGAAACAGTGCACTTATCCTATTAATAGAATTAATTAGCTAACCCATCTAACACTACTAAAAAATATTGAGCATTGCTTTTTCTAGAAAATTTTCTGAGAATTAGCATTAATTTCAACCTGGTTTATTAGCGAGTTTGGAGTTTCATCAGAAACAAAATTAGATAACCACTTTTTATCACTTTCTTGAAACGCTTCGTTCTCTTTTAGCAGCGATATGAACGCTAGCAACGAAATGTCCAAATGCTGTTCAGACAATTTTTTTAACTCTTCAATGAAAACCATGCCGAATCTTTTCTGACGATTTTCGATATAGGATTGTCTTTCTTGTTGATCAAGCTTGACAGCTGCTTTTGCTTTTCGTTTATTTTCTTTTGCTAGTATTTTTGATTTTTCTGCTGCTAATAGCAACTTTAATTTTTTAACATCCGAATCAGACAAACTCGATTTTTTCGAAAGTGCCTTAATTAAAGTATGCTCATCATTAAGTTTGTCCTTATCTTTAAAAGAATCTATAAGCTTAGCTAACAACTTGCTTTCATTAATAGTAAGTGCAACAGACATAAATAAAATACTCCATATTGTGTACGTAAATAAAATAATAACAATATATAGAATAAAAATAAAGTAGAAGGGTATTGAAATTATTAAATACACCTGTATAATCAAATCAATGATAAATGTAATGGATTAAGGCTTTTCTCAGCCAGCAATGACAGCGTTACCATTTCACTACGTTACATGCTAATCTGTCGCAGGCAAAAGTGGGAATGCTTCCCCCTCTTGACACCCCCTAAACCGCTTCTTTTTAAAATTTATCCTATCGTCAATTTTAAACATGAAGCGATTAAGAAAAAGTCACTATTGAAAATCGCTTCTAAATAGCATTGTTATAAGCAGAACTAGAATGAATCAGAATAAGATTGAAGAAATGGCAGAAGAAAAAGAATTACGTCAGACACGTTTGAATTTACGCTTAAGCAATAATGAGTATGAATTGGTTAAATCTCGTGCTGAAGCATTTGGTCTGCCCATGGCAAAATTTGTTCGCGTGTCTTTGTTGGACTTACCAAAACCTTCAAAACGTATTCATGATTTACCTGTTGTTGATCCAACATTGCTTAGACAGCTTGTAGGTATCGGCAATAATGTTAATCAACTCACTCGATACGCACATATTGTTTCTAATGATGCAAAGCAGACATTAAATGTTTTAGAGCTGGCTTTTGCCTTGCAAAAAATTGCTAATGAACTTCAACAATTAAGAGAACAGTATTCGCTTAACGCCGTAGAGAATGCGGATAATATTATTAGCGATTCAACAGTGATTAATGATCAAACTGATTCACCTGTTATCAAAAACTTTGCTGAGACAATTAAATGCTAGTGCGATTCTTTGAACACGGTAAAGTAAAAAAAGGCGAGCTGACGCGCACCGGTGGGGGCGGTGCGGTACGCAATTATTTATTATTTGATAAAGACAATAGAAGTAAACCTCGCGATGGGGCTCGATTAATCTATGGTAATGATAGTGATACAACCGAAGTGATTAACGGCATTAAAAATTCCAAAATTTACACGTCCGGTGTTTTGTCATTTGCGCCTGAAGAATCGATCACGGATGCGCAAAAAATTGAAATTATTGAGTCGTTTGAACAAAACTTGTTTCCAGGTTTAATGCGGGGTGAGTATTCGGGATATTGGGTCGAGCATCAAGACAAAGATAGGCAAGAATTACATTTTGTGTTTGCCGATATTCATTTGCCGTCAGGTAAAGCATTGCCTGTGTACTATATCGGCAAAGATTTTGATCTTGTCGATTCATGGAAAGATTTAATCAATATCGATTATGGGTTAGAAGACCCCAACGATCCAAAACGGAAACGGGCTTATCGATTAAAAGGGTATGAGTATGCTCAAAAAAAACAACAAGAGAAAGATAAACTTGCAGGTAAAGCCATTAAAGACGAAAAAGTCTTTGATGAAGAAAAAATTAGCGAGTGGTTGATTGAAGAGATTGCTGATGATGAGTCAATTCAGACGCAAGCAGATGTGATTCGTGTCATTGCTGAAGCATTTGAAATCACTCGGGTGGCAAAAGATGGCAAATCCATTTCGATTAAAAATCCTGTGGGTGGTCGCAATATTAAATTAAAGGGGATGATGTATGAGCGAGAATTCACCAGACAACGTTTCGAGTCGCTTGGAAAAACACAAACAAGAGAAAGAAAAAATCGAAGCGAACTTCAAGCAATCAATCGACGAGAGCGTGAAAAACGCAAGCATCGATTGGCGCAACGCTTTGCAAAACATCGTGGCTCAGATAGAAAGCTTGAGCAAGGGTTTGGTCGAGAACTTGCAGAATTTAAGCAGCGAACAGATCAAACAAGCCTAGAGCCAGATCAACTTATTGATTCAGCACTTGAACCTGCTGAGTCAAAGCGTAGCGCAGCAATCGCAAGCGATATCAAATCAGATAGAGATCACCAAAACGACAGTGATCAGCGATCTGCAAGCACTTGGTCAAACGGTGAGCCACGAGAGCGACAACGTGATCAATCAGAGCAAAACCGCTATGCAAACCATTCCCGAGCAGATGAAGATACTCAGTCAGCAGATAATCACGGATACAAAACAAGCAATAAACGAACATCAATATCAACTCAAACAAATCCAACAAACGGGGCGCATAGCTGTAATGTTTATAGCAATAGCGATTTTATTCGCTATCGGTTTATTCGCTTACAATTATTACCTGGTATCGCAAGTATCTACCGCCCAACGACGCTTCGATACACTGCAGCAGTATATCAGTCAAACACCGATACAAAGCCAAGCGCTGTCGATGATCGATATCTATCAGAACGACGGCAAAGAAGGGGGAATACTGATTACCCCGAAGAATCAGCAGACAGCATTTTGGGGAAAGAATCAGAGCAACGAGAAAACTTTGCTCGTGACGTCGCCACCAATAAACCAGCAATCAATAACCCGACCCAACAAAAAGTAGAACAACATGACACAGCCTACCCCTACCGAACTCATCATCAAGCTTTTAACGACATTGTCGAACGATTTGCATCAGAAAATCGACAACAAACTGGTGCAAATCAAGGACGAGCTTCAACAACACAGCGATATCACGATAACCAAGAAAACGACGAGACTATCGGAGCTGCTATTGACCAAGCTATCGGAGCACATCGACCAGCAGATCGAGCAAAAGACCCAGCAGCACAATCAGCAAATCAACGAGTACTTGGACGAATTAAACAAGCTTCAGACCGCCGAGATAGCAACACTGAAAAAAGGACAAGAAGAATTTCAAAACTTGCAAGACAAGATCCAATCAACCTTGAACCACTTGGATTCTATACAACCCGTCGACGAAAGCAAGTTCGAAAGTTCACTGACCGATTTAAAGAATTCGATTCAGACGTTAAAGACCAGTACTTCCGAGAGCAACAGCGAACAGCAAAGCTTAGGAAACTTAATCAGCGAGCTCGAGAAGTTAAAGACGGATATGACGAAGACGCTCGCGAGTTTAAAACAGCAGCAGCAAGCTTTGGCAGACTCGTTGTTGCAGTTTCAGCCGTTGTTAAAGCCGTAGTTGACTTATTCAGAAAGTTATTTAATGCGATTAAACAACAAGCATATGGCTATGCCAGTGAAGGAGTGTTATATCACCAAAATCCAGATGGCTCAAAAGGAAAACAGGCAACTACGCAAGAAACTCGAGATTATATCGATGCGCATCCTTATGATTTATCGGGTTATGCAAAGCTTAAATTAACTATTAATACGTGGGATAAACAGAAAAAAGAAAAAACGAATCAACCTAAATTCAGAGGGTTTGGGAGGTAGTTTGATAGGATAATATTTGAAACGCTGTGTCCTTTCAAAGGATTGTTAACTAAAATGTGTCACCCTTTGAGTTTGAAAAGCGGTATTATGATAATTTAATCCTGTCAGGTATTGCTGCCTGACTCAAGTAAAGAGGGCGTTCAAAATTCTGTATCAGGATAAATTAAACTAGAGGCTCATTACAGCATCTAACCGACCAGGGAAATGGATATAGTAAAAGAAATTAAAAACTACCACAAATCCACATAAAGTAGAAGAATAGCTTATCGATATCGTCAAGTCGCCAATCTTGTCTCAATCTTTTAACCCAAGCCCAAATATGTTCAATGGGATTGAGGTCAGGACTATAAGGCGGCAACCAAAGAAGGTAGTGTAAGGTACTCCCCAATGTCTAGACCAAATTATTATAAAATTAAGATAGAATTGGGTTGATAAAGCACAGGATTATCCGAACTATTGTTTAAATAAACCTGTGCAGGGGTATGGTACTCAAGCGACTGATGCAACCGCTCATAATTGTAAAACTCGAAATATTCTTTCAAACCAGCTCTAACTTGGCTAACGGTATCAAACTGGCGTAAATACACGCACTCGTATTTTACTGACCGCCAAAGCCTTTCCACAAAGATATTGTCCAACGCCCTGCCACGACCGTCCATGCTCACAGCGATACCCAAATCAATCAGCGGCGTGGTAAATCTTGGCGTAGTGAACTGCGAGCCTTGATCCGTATTAAAAATCTCACAGCGTAACCCATTGTGCAGTAATTTACCCACCGTATCAATGCAGAAATCTGCCTCAAGCGTGGTAGATAGCGACCAACCTAAAACATAACGGCTGTACCAATCAATCACCGCCATTAAGTACACAAAGCCCTTAGACAGGCGGATGTAAGTGATATCGGTACTCCACACTTGATTACAGCGGGTAATGGGTACATTCCTAAGCAAATAGGGATAAACTCGATGCTCAGGATTTGGCTTATTGGTGTTAGGATGCTGATAGATGGCGTCTAATCCCATTTGCCTTAGTAGTCGCCTAACTCGCTTTTGTCCTACTGGATGACCCAATTGCCTTAAGTGAGCAGTCATACGCTTTACCCCGTAAAATGGGGTTTTGGTATATTGCTCGTCAAGTAGGTTCATCAGAGTGATATCAAGCTCACTGATAGGCTTTGGCTGATAGTACAGACTTGAGCGGTTAATACCGAGCAGTTCACATTGCTTACGAGTACTGAAATCTTTGTTGTTAGGTTCTAGCAGTTGTTTACGAGCATTTAGGGTAGCTGTGAGGACTTTTTTTTAAGCCAGTCCCTCTCGCTAATGACTTGCCCCAGTTGCCGATGCAGTTCATCGATAGTGGCTTGCTGGGCTTGTTCGTTGTCGTGCTGTTTGGTGTTAAAGGCACTTGGTATGACAGCCAAGGCTTGCTTTTTCCAGTTGCTGATTTGGGTTGCATGAACACCGTATTCTGCGGTTAATTCGTTGATAGTCTTTTGCTCTTTAATGGCTTCAACAGCAACTTTACTTTTAAATTCAGCATTATGACGTTTACGAACTTTTGTCATTAGATAGGCCTCTTTTTCTAAAGGTTATTCTATCTTATTTGCTACGAATTTTTGGTCTAGTTTTCTGGGAGTATTATAGTGTTCAAAAAACTGTGTCATTCACATCAACTGTTAAATAAAACATGAATGACACCATGCAAAACTTTGACTTTAACAAAGCCCTAAAAGCCATTCAATTAGGAAAGCCTATTACAGGCAGTGATGGGGTACTAGCCCCACTCATCAAACAACTCACCGAAGCTGCCTTATCGGCTGAAATAGACAGCTACCTTGAGCACAATCCTATTGGCAAACGCCGTAATGGCTACAGCAAAAAGACGGTCAAATCAGCGGTTGATAGCTTTGAACTTGAAACCCCACGAGACCGCCATGGCGAATTTGAGCCTGAGCGAGGAAATAGCGAAGCATCGCTTCGCCCGAGCGCAAGACGAAGGCTATGCCTGAGTGACTGGTTAAAAAGCACCAAACTAAACTTACGCCTGAGATTGATAACCGGATTCTCTCGCTATTCTCGCATGGCATGAGCTATGGGGCAACCAAAGACCACATCGCTGAGATTTATCAGCTTGAGGTATCCGAAGCCACCATCAGTAGTATCACAGACCAGCTTATCCCACAGCTTAAAGCATGGCAATCAAGACCACTCGATAACGTTTATCCGTTTGTCTGGCTCGATGCCATCCACTACAAGGTTAAAGACGAAGGACGCTATGTCAATAAAGCCGTTTACACGCTGTTAGCACTGAATACCGAGGGTCGCAAAGAACTTATTGGACTGTACTGCTCTGAAAGCCCACTCGAGCATAGCTCTCGCCTTGCGTCGCGGCGAAGCAGTGCTTCGCCTATCCCTCCTCATTAGCAAAGTACGCCGTTGCCTTTTTTAAGATTTCTCGTTCTTCTTGAGCGATTTTTAGTTTTTTTTTAAGGTCTTTGATTTCGTCTAGTGCTGCCATGAGTTCAGGGTTATAGCTGTCAGTACCCTTTAGTTGCCCACCATTGTCTTTCCTTTGCCAGTTCGCTAATGTATTCATAGGGATACCGAGTTCTTTGGCGGTTTGGCTGATGTTGCCTTGATTTTCTTTGACTTTAATGATGGCTTCGGCTTTAAAACTTTCGCTGTATTCTGTTCTTTTCTTAGTCATGGTAAACTCCTGTTTAGGATTCTAATTTACCAACTGCAGTTACGCACCGCTAATAGCCTTAAGCTGGGCAAACGCGTTTACGTCCGATTTTGATGACCACGGCAGCGATGGTGGTCGGTATGATACCGCTGGCACTGGGTATTGGCGAAGGTGCAGAGCAACAAGCCCCGATGGCACATGCGATTATTGGTGGCGTAATCACGTCAACACTCCTGACATTGATTGTTGTCCCTGTGATTTATACGTATTTGGACGATTTAAAAGTGACTTTCTTTAAACTAATGGGTAAAAAGAAAACTGTATAAAACGAACCGTTAGTATTAATTCGGCAACCCCGTGCGGAACATTACCCCTGTTGCGACGAACGCCACTGCCAATGCGGTGACCATCAGAGTATGACCGATAAAGATATTACGTAGCTTGGCATTGTTAATATCTTTTTTAACGTTAGGAATCATTAACAATTGGGCAGACAAGGCAGTGATAATCGTTAATACAAGCCACGTCAGTTTTAGGCTAACCAGTACAGCGATAGGATTACTATGATCGGTCAAATTCGAAAAATCGGGCAAAAATAAATGAGCCATATATAGTCCCGTAAGGACTTGCACCACCAATGCCGACATGCCCAGTTTTTCGAAACTCCCTTCAAAGTCCAAAATCCGCTGGGTATTTTGCTCACGCACTGCTTGGGGTAGGATTTTTACTACCAAATATAAATGCCCACCGACCCAAATACACGCACCCATCACATGCAAAAACAATAACCAAAAACTCATAGCCTGCCCTTTTCAATCTTTTCTTCTTGACTTGATTCAGTTGTCCAAAATTATCCTATAGTCAAAACCGAATTATACTAGGCAACTTTCAACACAATCCTTAAGCGTATCAAACTTGCTTAGCGTTAAACGAACCTTTTGCTTGATGACTGCCCACAACTGCTCAATCGGATTAAGTTCAGGTGAGTAAGGCGGTAAGTACGTCAGTTCAATATTATAAAGTTCCGCAATTTGCTTTAAATCGCCACCATAATGAAATCTGGCATTATCCAACACCAATACACGTTTTGGATAATTGCCCTTATCATCTTTTGGCAAAGATTGCCCCAACGTGTGTAGCCAGTTTTCAACTATCACACGGTTACAACCACCTTCAAAGGTAACAGGTGCGATGAGTTTAAAGTCATTTAATCGCATGGCTCCCATTAAGTTTAAGCGTTTACCCTTATTGGCATCGATTTTGGCATAACAAGGCTTGCCAATAGGCGACCAACTGCGGGTGTAATATTGCCTTTGATAAAATCCTGTTTCATCCATAAATAGGATGTTGTCAGCGGTAAGGCTCAAGGTTAATAGCAGTAAACCCAGCATCAGTTTAAACCCAATTTGCTTTATGGGGTCGGCTTGCTTAAACAGCGTGGTCTTTTTTTAAAGCTCCATTTGATTCGACGTAGTGTTTCCAAAAAGGCGTTATAGGAAATACTGACATCGGGATGGTCCTTTAAGTATTGTTCTCTAAGTTGTTTTGCGGTGTCAAATTCTTGTGATTTAACATAGTCCTCAAAGGCGGTTAAGTCGGTGATAATATGTTTTACACCCACAGCGGCAAAGGGTTTCGGCTTGGTATGCCCTTGTGCTTGATAGAGTTTTATCCAGTCATCAAGGGTGTTGCGATTGATTTCAAATAGCCTGGCTGTTTGGCTTTTGTTGCCTGTCTTTTGCCAGTGGTTGACGGCTCTGTCTCGTAAGTCTTGGTTGTATATTTTGGGCATGGTAGTGATCAAAAAATGTTTATTATATTACAGTTTTAACTATAAGTTTGGGGTATTTACAGAAGTTGTGATTCAAATGGCGGTCTATGCCGGGGTACCTGCTTGTATGAATGGCTTAACGGCCTCTAGAGAAGCTATGGCAGCCACGGATTATGAGTTACCAAATATTTGATTTCAAAAATATTATTTAACATAAAGTAAATTGTTTGAAGTACAACGGCTAAAAAATAGTATTATTCAATCAGAGATGCAATGATTAGTTCAAATCTATCATAAGTAGCGGTAGCTTGTGACTCAGCGGCTGCCAAATACCATTCTTCCTTAACCAATTTATCGCTAATTGCCAGAGTAAACCCTGCTTTTTGGGCAATCAAAGCAAGCGTTTGACGCTGTGTTCGTCCATTGCCATCGACAAAGGGGTGAACGACATTTAGTTCACCAATAAACTTCGCGGCACTTTTGATAAAGCTTTGTTTATCGATATTGGGCGTAATTTCTTGATTAAGCGTTTTATAAATGGCGTTTAAGCTATTTTCAATGAATTCAGGAAGACAAAAAGGTAAATCTCTGCCCGTTGGATAATTACGATACTCCCCTGCCCACTCATATATTTCGCCAAACATTTCATAATGCATTTGGCACAGCCCTGCGGGTGATAAGCTTTGTGCCTTTTTTGATAGACCGTTGACAATCGCATGTTCGACGTAAAACGCTTCGACGGCTTCTAATTCTTGTTGGGCGGTAATACCTAGTTTATTAACAAGCGGGCTTCTACCAATTTCACTTTGAAAATAGGCTTGAGCCTTAATGGTATTAGAGTTTGATGAACTCATTCTGGATATTATTAAGCTTAGTGGCGTTTTGAGCGTAGGTGATTGAGTACAGCTTTGGTAAAGTCGGTTTTTGACATACCAACAGGAATGCTATCCATAAATCGTCTGTCAGTCTCAGATAGTACCACACCTTCAATCGCATTATTCGCCCTAGCGTAGGCTCTACGATACTTAATGGCTTCAATAGTATTAGAAGAAAAACGGTCATTATTTAAATTATTATAATCTACTTCGATACCCGTAATATGGCTTAACTGTCCCATGGCTATGTCCTTCTATTTTATTATTCAATCTGATAATCATCTTATCATAGAACGGAGTGAGTTTTTAAGGGTTTGTGGTCAATACTGTAATTGATAATTTTAAATTGATCCAATCAAGCAGGGCTTTGGGATGAAATACTATAAGCCTTGGTTAAAAAAACGATTGAGCGTTGGCAAAACAGCAACACCAACCTACGCCATTATTGGCTCTCAAAGCGTTAAAACTACCAGTAAATCAGAGCAAAAGGGCTTTGACGGTGGTAAAAAGATTAAAGGTCGCAAACGAAATATCCTTGTTGATACCATCGGTAATTTACTAGGCGTTGTTGTTCATGCTGCTAATATTCATGACACCAAAGCAGGTATTATGGTTGTTGATAAGTCATTACAGATTTATCCAACCATTAAAGCTATTTCAGCAGATGCAGGCTATCGCAAAACTTTTTCTATGATAGGGAATATGAAACAGAATGTTAAATAGATTTTTGAAAAAGCTGAGTTTACCCTCAATATTAGGAGGGGGATGTTCAATGTTAGGTTCATGCAGTTCCACACAATCAGAAAAATTATTGGACGAAACACCAATTACTATCAAAATTCCTTCAAAAATATCTAACGATATTTTGTCAATTACATTACCTAAATGTGCATTTTTTTTAAACGAAAGAGAGAGAAAGGCTTTAGATAAAGGAGAACTGACTACTGAAAAAGTTGTGTTTAACTATGATATTTATGCCTATTCGGGCAATATAAAGAATAAATTTGAATGCCAAGCAATAAATTCATCACGTTTTAGAGTATTAAATGAATTGCAACCTATTTATCCATTAAGTAGTGGTCAAGTAATGAGTGGTTATGATTATTTAGAAAAAATTAATGATTTGCTTGGAAAAAAGATTATTGAAAAAAAAGGAAAGGTTCAGAAAAGGTTTGTGAATAAATCACAAGATATGCTGCTCATAAATGGAATGTCGAATCAAACTACTCCCTTTGAACTTACCTATATGAAATATGACGGCTCTTATAACAGACCATCATCATACAGTTATAGCGTTCTAACCGTTGTTAGAGATAAGTTTTATTTCCAATATGAATTCATAATTTTAGTGCCTGAGAATAGACATGGTCATAATTCACCTGATTATAATACTGATTTTGCTGAAAAATTTCGTGATGTTATTCAGTCCAATGGCAATGTGTTAGACCACAGTGAATTAACACAAGGATTTGTTGATAACAATGAACGAGTGGTTAAGTTTATAAATGGGCATTCTGTTTTAACCAAATAAAAACTATACCTATTAGAGAAACTCTTGTTCATCTTTGATGCGATAGTAGGTGGATGGTGCGATTGGCAGGATTCTGCAAATCGAAAGGGCCGCATGGTTGTGTTTTTCGTCATCAATGAATTTGACCATTACTTCGGTTTGCGGTCGAGCTTTGCCTGGGCTTCAATACCGGCTGCCTTTCGAATGATTTCGTTGGCTTGTTTAAGCTCCTTAATCTCTCTTTCAAGCTCTGCAATGCGAGTGGCTTAGCTTTGAGTAGTAACGATAACAGGATTTTGCTGGTCTAGGTGCTTTTTATGCCATGAGCGTAGAGTTTCGGGCGTGCAGCCCTTGCGCAGCATGCTGCTCAGGTGCTATGGCTTGGATGGACGCCTACAGTGAGGGATAATCTTTTTGTGATTCAATCAGTAATTCGACGGCTCGTGTCTTAACTTCTGCCCGGTATTGTTTGCTTTTTATAAGAGTATTGTCTCAGAGTTTTAGGTCTCCGACAATCCCGGGACGGTTCAGTCTTTAAGTGACATATGTATCCTCGCTAAAGAGCGAACCGAATCGTCTTATCATAAGACATATAAACCAAATACGTCAGTGATAAAGTGTGTTAATTTGTGCTTTTTACCAAAAGTAATTCGCCATGTATTCAAAAATACCAAGCATCTTTACTCCTGCAATGAGCAACACCACCGCCAGTAATTTATTGAGCATTGGGTCGGCAAGGCGTTTACTGCCATAAGTGGCTCCGACAAAGCCACCCACCAATGCCACCGCCAACCAAATCGGTAATTCGAATGGGAGCTTACCGCCTGTCATCAGCAATCCCAACAGCCCAGACATCGAATTAACCAAAATAAACGCCGAGGCAATTCCTGCCACTACTTTTGGGCTTGCCCAGTTGCTAAACAATAAAATCGGACTCAAAAACACGCCACCGCCCACGCCTGTCAAACCTGACAACAAACCGAGTATCGAACCGACCACAGCCAACAGCCACTTTGACACAGGTTTTAGCGAATGGTCAGCGGTTAAAACTTTGGCAGATTTGAACGAATAAAGGGCGGAAAATACCAATACTGCCCCCACAATCGGCTTGTAAAAGTAGCTTGGCAAATGGGTCATACCGCCAATAAATGCCATTGGTACAGCAGTCACCGCTAGTGGTAAAAAAATCTGCCACGAAAAATTTTTGCCACTATAAAACCGCCAAAACGCAATCGCAGACACGAGGATATTTAAGCACAATGCCGTGGGTTTCATCATCGCAGGCTCGACGCCGACAATGCCCATGACCGCCAAATAGCCAGATGCACCGCCATGCCCAACGGATGAATATAACAAAGCGGATAAAAAAAATAAAACACTTAAAATAGCGGTGGGCATCGTTTTTATTTATCCTTTCTAACCATTATTACTCAACCACAAACTTTCTTCACTGTCGGCATAAAATTCCTGTTTCCACACAGGGATATCCGCTTTGATGGCATCGAGTAACCAACGGCACGCATCAAACGCAGGGTAGCGGTGGTGAGCCGTAACGCCAATCCATACCGCCATGTCACCGATTGCCAAGTCACCAATCCGATGAATCGCCACCGCATTGATGATGTCAAACTGCTGTTTAGCTTGTGTGATAAGTTTTTCACCTTGGTTGATTGCCAGTTTTTCGTAGCCGTAATAGGTCAGCTTGGTGACTGGGCGAGCGTTATTATGGTTGCGTACCCAACCCTCAAAGGTGGCTAATGCACCGCTTTGGTCATTGAGTAGGGCGAGTTTTAGTCGTCTATCGTTAATGGGTTTATCGAGTAGGGCAAAGCCTTGTTCGATAGCGATGTCGTAGGCTTCATTTCCGCTAATACTGATAATGGATGAACCTTTATGTAATGAACTCATGGTGTTCTCTAGGTTATTTTTAGGTGGAATAAATAGACAATGTCAATTTTTAATCTATTAGACCCCCTCTAACTCCCTCTTATCAGAGGAGGGTTGGGGTAGGGTTTGTCCAAATTAAACCTACCCACCTGCCACAGGCGGAATAAAAGCGACAATATCGCCCTGTTGAATGGGGGTATCCCAATCGGTAATTTCATGGTTTATCGCCACGGCAATTTTGTGTTGAGCAAGGCGAAAGTTGTAACGCTCGGTTAATTGCTGATACAAGGCGACCAAGCTATCACCGTCAAAACTTAGGCGTTCTTCGTCCTTACCTGCTTGTTCGGCAAGACTGGCGAAATATAAAACATCAATTTGCTTATGCATTTGCATAGTCAGATTTCCCCCCAGTTTTGCTAATCAGCTTGATATCGCTGATGACGATGTCATGCGATAGGGCTTTGCTCATGTCATAGATTGTGAGGCAAGCGACTGACACGGCGGTCAAGGCTTCCATTTCGACCCCTGTTTTGTGGGTGACTTTGGCGGTGGCGGTCACGGTGATGGCGTGGTGGCTGTCGCCATAGTCAAAGCTCATTTTCACGCTATCAAGTGGCAGTGGGTGGCATAAGGGAATCAGGTCTGAGGTGCTTTTTGCTCCCATGACACCTGCGATGTAGGCGGTTTGGGTGATTGAGCCTTTTTTTGTCATACCGTCTGCGGTTTTGATGGCGGTGTAGATGTCGGCAGGGAATATGACTTGCCCTGTGGCGGTGGCGGTACGTGTGGTGGCGGTTTTGGCGGATACATCGACCATTGCGATATCGCCGTTTGCATCTAAATGGGTTAAATGATTTGTCATTTTTTAATTCTCTAATTTTTGTAAAGCCAATTCAAACTTATCTTTCGTGTTAAAATTCGCCAAGTTTACCCAAGGATCTGGCAACTCAACCATTTTTACCGTTTTATCCACCAAAAACTTCATCACCGACCGATTGCCCTTATCTAAATAGTCATAAAGCTCAAGCAATAAATCAGTGCGATATAGCCCTAATAGTGGGTAATCTTTTTCACCCTTTAGATAAATAACATCTTCATGTTTATTAGTTGCTCTATCAAACAACTGATGATAAAGCTGATTTGCACCAATCAAACAATCACAGCTAATCACCATTAAATAATCTTCAGGATAAACCACTTGCAACATTGCATTGGCAATCGCAGATAATGCCCCTGCTCCTTTACCGTTGTCATCGCTTGGAAATTCGTCAGCAATCACAATCACTTTGCCTTTTTCCAAATAGCTTGGGTGATAAAAATTTTTGCCATTATCCGCTATCATCACTGGCACTTTTAAATTTGTTTCATGCCTTAATTGCGTACTTAAAGATTTAGCATGATCGATATGCCACTCTAGCAAGGTTTCACCGTTTGGCAATGTTAACAGGGCTTTTGGCGAACCCATTCGAGTAGATTCGCCCCCTGCCAAAATCACAATTCCTGCCAAATCAATCATGAGTTGGGTTGACACGCATTAGATGCGGTACAAAGTTACACGGACGAGTGCGGTTGTCGAGTTGCTCTTTTAAAATCCCTTCCCAACCAGTGCGACACGCACCAGTTGACCCTGGTAAACAGAAAATCGCTGTATTATTCGCCATACCTGCCACCGCACGAGATTGGAGCGTGGACATACCGATTTCGTCTCTTGACAAGGCACGGAACATTTCGCCAAAGCCCTGCACTTCTTTATCAAACAAAGGCGACACCGCCTCTGGCATGCTGTCACGGATATAAAACCCTGTACCGCCTGTGGTGATGACTGCATGGACATTGGGGTCGGCTATCCATTTGCTGACCATGGCACGGATTTGATAAATACAGTCTGTCGTTAAGGCACGTTCGGCAAGGGTGTGACCTGCCTCGACTAGGCTATCGGCTAGGTATTTACCAGAGGTATCTTCGTCTAGCGTGCGTGTGTCGGATACAGTGAGCACAGCGATATTTAGCGGGATAAAAGGTTTGGCAGGTTTCGTCATTTTGAGTTCCTTGTTGTTAGCTGTAGGGGTGTAAGGCTTACGCCCTGTCTTTTTTTTGGATTTGGTGTTAGCCGCTCGACAAGCGTTTTTTGGCAAGTACTTTTTTCCAACTATCTTCTAAACAATCAATCGCAAGCCATTTATCGACTGTTTCGCTATCAAGATTGCCTTTTTGGTTAGCCAGTTGCCACAGCGTAGCAAGGTCGGCAAAGGGATAGGGGCGTTCTACCAAATACACAGACAAACCTTGTATCAGCTCACCGTCTTGCACCACTTTAAAATACCACCCAGCCCCACCGATATCCGTCAAAAATGAGGCAACGCCATACTGCTGAACTTGGTCGTCAATCTTGTAACAAGGTCGGCGTGGTTGCACGATTTTTAGCTTGACGCTGTTGTTATCATCATCGCCATAGCGTCCTATTTCTCCAAATAAATAGACGTCACCAATACAAACATTAGCCTCAGACATTGGCTCACCGTCTGTCGTCACGGTCAAGTTTTCGCCCAATGCGCCAATGCTGACGTTTAGGTCAAATTGGGCGTTGATTTTGGCATAAGTGACGGTAGACATTTGATGTAGGGCTTTTAGGTGTCCGCCATGATGTTTGCGGTCGGCTTGCTCGTCTGTCAGCAATCCCATGTAATTGACCGCTACAGGTTCTTTAATGGGATATTTGTTAATCGCACTCAATTTTTCACGAGTAAATAAGTCGGCTTTGCCTGCTCGTACTTCGGTGAGTGTGCCGATAAACTGTGGTAACTGGATTGAATTTGGCATTTAGGTTCTCATTTTATCAAAGGGGTTAAAATTCGCTTAAATGCCATTCTCGCGTATTTTCAACATAATACAAATCGTCAATTTACCCATGTTTTTTTGAAGAATTTCGGTGGGTAAACGGTGCGTAAAACGCACCCTACGAATCTACAAACCTTTAAAACCTTTTAACCACCAATCATAGAAAGATTATTCATCAACCCACTATTTTGTTCATGTAAATGGTGATGTTCTGGCTTAATCGGCATTAGATTTTGCACCGCTCTTTTTAGCCCCGTTACATCGCCACTCGCCAAAAACTCACGCACATCATAGCTTGCCTTATCAAACAAACACAAATGCACCTTGCCTTGACTGCTCACTCGCAAGCGATTGCACGAATCACAAAAATGCGTGGCATACGGCTCGATAATGCCGATTTTGCCGACATACTCGTCATGGCGATACTCGGTCGCAGGTCCTGCATCACTGGCTCGCACCTGTGCCAACCAGCCACGCTCCAGTAGATAATCACGGATTCGGCTGACATTGGTATGCTCGGCAAAAAACAGCTTGCCATTGTCCGAAGTCTGCATAAACTCAATAAAGCGGTAGGTCACAGGGCGAGTTTTGGCATAGTCTAGGGCGGATAATAAATTGTCAAAAGCGGTATCGGCTTTGAGTATGCCATTAATTTTTAGGCGAATATCGGTGCTGTCGAGTAGCGTATCAATATCACCTAATAAAGTCGGCAACATATCAAAGCCTGTGATTTGTTTAAACAGCATGGGGTCAAAGCTATCAATGCTAAGATTAAGCTGATTTAGCCCTGCGGTGTGCCAAGCGGATAGGTGTTTGCCGAGTTTGTAGCCGTTAGAACTCACCGCTACCGTGGCAATGCCGTGACTTTTGGTCAAAGCGATGATATCGGTAAGGTCAGAGCGAATGGACGGCTCACCGCCTGTTAAGCGGATTTTGCTTGTACCCAATTCGGCAAAGCCTTGTACTAAGGTATTGATTTCATTCAGGGAAAGTTCATTATCGGGGCGTTTGCCACCGTTGGCGGTATAGCCGTTTGGCAAACAATAGTCACAGCGGAAGTTACAAAAATCGGTGACTGACAGGCGCAAGTAATTGAGTTGTCTATGAAAACCGTCCACCAGCGTTGATTTGGGGGCATAACGATGAGCGGTAGGGCTTGAGCCTACAGGCATTGGGTGGGTGGTGATGGTTTTCATGGTGAGCTTTAGGCGTTGCCTCGGTAATGGGTGAAATTTTACTGTAACAAGTTTTTAGTAAGAATACCATTCACCATTAGTAAGGCAAACTACTACTTTAGCGGTACAGATAAAGACGGTATTAAGATTTAAAGGAATTTTGTATAATCTAATCATTAATTATCAAGCCAAAAACCAACAATTAGGAAAAAATTACATCCTTTGATTAAGTCAGAAATGCTTAATACTTTTCAATCAGTAAAAGAGCTTATGCTTGGTAAAAATTACGACAATATATTACAACAGAGTTCACAAGGTTTTTTATTTACCTATGATGACTGGAGTGATGTAGTCAGAATGGAAAAACTCCAATATATTGATAATGCACAATATGCCATTATAGAAACTTTGTTTTCGGGTTTTGTAAATTATTTAGAAAACTCTGATGACTTTGACCAAAAAGAAATTAATAAATTTAAATTCGTTGATGAGATATTTCATGAGCATTTAAGAGAGTTAAGTTTTTTCAAATTTAGAAATCCTGAAATTATCTCTATAGATGAAGCTATTAATGAATTTAAGGATATCAATTTTTTCCCACCTACTATTGTTTTGAAAGATGGAAAATTTATTGATATCCAAAATCATTTCACCAATGTAGTGTATTTTTAACAATTTTAAAAATTAAAATTATTGAAAGTTCCAACTAAAAGGCTCAATCGTCACCCATTCACCTGCCGTCACCCCTGCATTGTCTTGCGGTAATACCAACAAACAATTCGCTTGGCTTAACTGCTTGATACGGTGCGAATCTTGAGCGGATAAGGGCGTGACGCTTAAATTCCCCTCATCGTCTTGGGCAACAAACGCTCGTTGATAATCCTGTCTGCCAACCGCTTTTTTGATGTTATGGGTGGTTTTGGCTTGCAACCGTAATGGCTTTGGCAGATCTATTTCATTGACCGCTGACAGTCGCCATAACGCAGGTTTGACAAACTGCAAACAACCGACCACCGTCGATAACGGATTTCCGGGTAAACCAAAATACAAAACGGTTTTTTCGGCTTTTTTAAACTCTCCAAACACAAACGGCTTTCCGGGTTTCATCGCCACTTTGTAATGGTTAATTTGCCCCAAATCATCAATCACCGTGGTTAAAAAGTCATAATCGCCCACCGATACCCCTGCACTTGAGATAATCAAATCACATTCGCTAATTGCTTGCTGTACCGTGTTTCGAGTCGCCTCAAGCGTGTCGGCAACAATGCCATAATCTTTGATAATAATGGGCAATTCATGGAGCAAGGATTTCAGCGTTGGGGTATTGGAATTATAAATCTTTGCCAAATGGGTGAGTGGCTCGCCGATTTGTACCAACTCATCCCCTGTGGCGATGATACCCACGGTCAAAGGGGCAAATACCGACACTTGAGCCACGCCTAGATTTGCCAATAGGCTGATATCAGTGGGATTCAGGCGTTTGCCAATGGTTAGGACGGTTTCGCCTGTTTGCACTTCTTCGCCTTGATAGCGGATATTTGAGCTGACTGTGGCGGTTTTAGTTAGCGTAATGGCATAGAGCTGGGTTTTATCAATGCTATCTTTAATATCGTTAAAATTGGTATTTTCCTGCATCACCACGGTGTCGCAATCGCTCGGCACGACCGCCCCTGTAAAAATCCGCACGCCTTGCCCTGCTTGTAATGTACCGTCAAATGGCTTGCCTGCGACCGATTCACCCACGATAGTCAGAGCGGTGTGTTCGGCAAGCTCGCTACCCTTGGCAAAGGCATAACCGTCCATTGCGGATAG
>Ga0224743_1110_pt1 | contig 18670 bp, 20 predicted proteins | sample LIM_E_Vancomycin_2_FD_161630 | JGI IMG/M metagenome (GOLD analysis project Ga0224743, IMG submission 161630) | Enriched cells from gastrointestinal tract of the lab mouse from Pacific Northwest National Laboratory (PNNL), Richland, Washington... | ecosystem: Host-associated > Mammals > Digestive...
AGGCGATGACGGACAACGGTCGCAATCGCAGTGGACGGGATGTCGTCAAATGGGCTGTTGAGGGCCAGAGGCTTGGCGCTGGCGAGTTGTTGATTACCTCGATCGACCAGGATGGAACTGGTCGCGGAATGGATGAAAATCTGATCGCAACTGTTGCACGGGAAGTCGACATTCCAGTGATAGCGTCAGGGGGAGTCGGGACCGTTGGACACGTTATCAATGTACTCCAGAATCCCGACGTGAGCGCCGTTGCTGTCGCCAAGACGCTTCATATGAATCAATTGTCGATACAAGACTTGAAGGAAAGTTGTGTTGCAGCCGGCGTCCCGGTGCGTTCTACACAGACTATGGTGGCGGCATGAGCGGCAAAACCGTCGTCGTCGACTATGGGATCGGCAATGTATTCTCAGTGTGCAATGCCATCCGGCAAGTTGGTGGAAGCGCTGAGCTAACAGGAGATTTATCCCAGATTCGTCATGCTGACCGTGTAATCCTACCAGGCGTGGGCGCCTTTGCGCGCGCCATGGAAGCCTTGCGCCAACGAGGTCTTGACGAGACCTTAAGGGCTTTTGTCGAGACCGGCAGGCCATTTCTTGGAATCTGCATCGGCATGCAAGTACTAATGGACCAAAGTACGGAATTCGGCACATACCAAGGATTGGGATTCATAGAGGGGCAGGTAGAGCGTATACCCGATCAGACTCCTGATCGTAGCCACTTGCGTGTGCCACATATCGGCTGGGCCACGTTGAAAACCGACCACCATACGGGCGGCGGCTGGGAAACAGCGCCTCTATCTGCTATGGAGACAACTGGCGCCGCCGTTTACTTCGTCCATTCGTACCATTGCCAAACGAATGATCCAGCCCAGCGGATTGCCTACACAGACTACGATGGAGTTGCGATAACGGCAGCGATCCGGAGAGACAACGTTGTGGGGGTTCAATTTCATCCGGAGCGCAGCGCTGCAGCAGGTCAATCGCTCCTCAAAGCTTTCCTAAAATCATAATGCGGGAAAACGCAGAAAGCCACCTCTCGAACAAATGTCGCTACGCATGCGCGTAGCGACGAATTGCGTTTATCGTCCGTTCGAGTTGCTGCTCAGACATGTTTGACCCAGACGGAAGACAGAGCCCCGTATCGAACAACCGGTCTGAAATGGGCTGGTTGCCATGCGCAAAAAAACTACAGTCTGAGAAAACAGGCTGCAGATGCATGGGCTTCCAGATGGGGCGCGCTTCGATCAATTCACCTGCAAGATATTGAATAAGCGCCGACGCTGATCGGTTGCTCCCGCCCTGCTGAAGCGTGCAAGCTGACAACCAGCGAGTAGAATAGCTCCAAGCGGGCTCCGGCATCCATTCAATCCACTCGATGTCGGATAGTTCTTTGCGATACGTTTCATATATCCTGCGGCGTTCGCTCACTCGTTGCTCGAGTACCTTTAACTGCCCACGGCCGACGCCCGCAAGAATATTGCTCATTCGATAATTGTAGCCGATCGTCGAATGCTGGTAGTGCGGCGCAGGATCTCGCGCCTGAGTTGAGAGGAAGCGAGCCCTATCAGCAAACGCCTTCTCTTCGGTAACCAACATCCCCCCGCTCGACGTGGTGATGATCTTGTTACCATTGAAGGAATATATACCCATGCGACCAAAGCTTCCCGAAGCCTTGCCTTTGTAGGTAGCGCCCAAGGACTCTGCTGCATCCTCTATGATCGGAACATCAAACCGGTCGCACAGCTCAACAATAGGATCCATATCGGCGCTTTGACCGTACAGGCTAACGACAATAACAGCTTTCGGAAGTTTGCCTTCTCTTCTGCCCACCTCCAAGGCGCGTTCAAGCGCTTGTGGCGACATGTTCCAGCTCTCTGGCTCGGAATCGATCAAGACTGGCTCAGCACCCTGGTAAACGATCGGATTAACGCTGGCTGCAAAAGTTAACGTCGAACAAAAGACATAGTCCCCCGGCCCAACATCTAACAGGCGCAAGGCCAAATGGATCGCCGCAGTACCCGAACTCAGAGCAACGGCGTTTGCGATCCCCAATTTTTCAGCCAGCTCGATTTCGAAAGCATCTACATTTGGCCCTAGCGGCGCGATCCAATTTGTCCGAAATGCTTCGGTGACAAACTCGATCTCGCTCTCCCCCATATGTGGGGTCGATAACAAGACCGGCTGATCGATCTTTGATCTTTCGACGAGTTCAACAACTTTGCCGTTGTCATCAACGACAGGCAGATGGTTCACCACATTGGCCTGCATCAACAACAACGCTTCGCGACGAGTGTAGCCTAATTGCAAGGTGACCGATTGACGATCGGAAAGCAGAGAGAGCGTGTCGTTCAGATTCGCTCCATCAAGCAAAAGGCGCCTGATATCTCCGTCGGTGACCGTTCGCTCAAAACGCTCATCTGCCGATGAGAGAAGCAGAACGCCCGTCGCCGTTCGGTCGAGCAAGGCTAGCGCATCATGAAGTGTGGCATCTCTGCCAATGGCGATTTTCGAAATATCCACGCCCAAAACCCCTATCCAATCCGATTGGCAGGTATCCCCGCATAGACACCTTGTTGCGCGATATCAGCAACGACCACCGCTCCCGCACCAACGACCGCTCCATCGCAGATTCGTATCCCAGGCAAAACACTCGCTCCAGCTCCAACCAGTACGCCCTCCCCCACACGGACATTGCCGCCGAGCGTAGCGCCCGGAGCTATATGGGAGAAATCACCCACAGTGCACTCGTGATCGACGACGGCGCCATGATTCACGATGACGCTTCGGCCGATATGTGCCAGAGGCCCAACTATGGCTCCAGAAGCTAGAAAAGTCCCCGGACCGATTTTTGCACTGCCAGCAATAGAGGTCGCCGGATGATAAATAGACTGAGTGTATCCTCCCTTCGAGTCCAGACACTCAACCAAATTCGCACGTGCTTTAGAATTGCCAATACAAACGTGATACGGCTGCCCAGAAAGCAAAGATGGGTCAAAAAGACGAACTTGGATATCGAGGCGCTTGCTGGTCGTCCTGCTGACGTCCTCATCCCACAAGCAAATATGTTCCAGACTCCAGCCACCAGCAAGCAAAGAATCTATAACCACTAACGAGTGACCGCCAGCCCCCACAAGATTTATCATCTCAGTACGTATTTTCTTTGACAAGGCTCAATGCGTCCAGTCGCACAGAAGAAAGAAAACTAACAATTCGCATACTCGCGCTGCCGTCACCGTAAACATTCGACTTGGCGAACCGCTTTTTCTTGAGAGCGAATTCAAGTGCGGAATTTAACGCATCTTCCGTCGGCTTCACATCAATCACGTTGCTGTTTCGCTGTCGTAGATTTTGCCGAGATCCAATATTGACCACCGGCGTTCCAAAGCTGGCCGCCTCAATAATGCCACTGCTGGAATTGCCGATCATGAGGTCGGCCTCTTTCATCGTTGAGACAAAATCCGATCGAGCAAGATGCGTGATTGCCTTGATCTCGTGTCTCCTGGATGCTTCGTCGAGCACCTTCCGAATTTCATCACTGCCTGCGTCGGAATTTGGCATCAAAGCCAGGATTTGAAACTGGTACGCACGCAATGCTGCGATGATCCTGGCAATATCTGCCCCTCCCGTCGCCGCTTCTTGAACAACCGGATGATAAAGGAGAAGTGCGATCTTCCCGGCAGCCTCCAAATGGAAATCTGCACAAATTTGCTCTCGCGACTTCGTAGCAATCTCTGTCAAGCCATCCAGTCCAGGGGCACCGACCACCGATATTTGAGAAGCAGGTTCTCCCATTGACACAAGCCGTTGCCTACTTTCTTCGGTAGCTGTCAGGTGGAAACGCGACAGTTTGGAAATAGCGTGGCGCACAGGCTCGTCAACGGTCCCTGAACGCTCGCCGCCATGTACATGCGCGACGGGAATCCCCAGATGCAGCGCGGCGATAGCGGCAGCCAACATTTCCCCCCGATCACCAAGCAAGAGAACGATGTCAGGTCGCTCGACTTCCAGCGCATCGACAAATCCCACCAACATCCGCCCGATGTTCCGAGCCATTAGCGGACCAGAAGGTATATCGTCTTCGACCTCAACCTGAGCGCCGATGGGCAATCCGGACGCCACAATCTCCCTTACTGTCAATCCGTATCGCGTCGAGAGATGCATGCCCGTAACAAGGAGGCTGAGATCAAGTGCGCTGCTTCCATGAATACGTTCAAGTGTTAATTTCATAAGGCCAAAGTCAGCCCTAGTACCAGTAACATAGCAAACCTTGCGCACCGCCCTCATGGTTGTTCACCATATCTTTGCGCCAGGGCTTCCGCCATGATCCAATCGTCCTCCGTGTCAATGTCGATTGACTCACACGGACCATCGCATAGCACCCCAAAAGTCTTATCAGGGAAAAATGTCCGACCACTTTCCAGCACACTCGTACGTGCCAGATAAAGATTGCCAGCAATGTAGACGACTGGACTCAGATCCTGGCTGCGAAGCAACCGCTCCTGGTTGTCAGTGAATGGCACCAGAGAGGGGGGAGACTGCCAATCGAACAGGTGAGAGGGATGATTTCGAGCATGAGCCACACCGATAACGGCTTGGCAATCGTCGTTATTCAACAGCATCCTCGCCGCTTCCCAGCGTTCTGCTCGCCGAACCGGTGAAGTCGGCTGTAGTAACGCTACAAAGTCGTAAGATCGCCCTTCGGCACGCTCGCGCTGCAGAACATCAAACACAACATCCACTGTCGTGGCGGTATCTGTAGCCAACTCTGCTGACCGAAGAAACGGCACATCGAGACCATGCGAGACCACAACTGACGCGATCTCCGGATCATCAGTGGAAACAACGATGCGATCGAACCACTTAATCGACTGCGAAAACCGAACCGACCACACAATAAGTGGCACACCTGCGAACGATTTGATGTTCTTACCGGGCAATCGTTTAGAGCCGCCGCGCGCGGGAATGATTGCGAGGGTTTTCAAGATTACAGCCTGTGTTCCAGGAAGGCGGCGGTGGTTCGCTTCATGGCTTCATCGAGTGAGATTGGAGGAACCCAATTCAGATGTTGTTTTGTCGCGGTGATATCCACTTCCAGCGAGCCAAGCAATCGCTGCGCCATATCCCGTTTACCAAACAGCGCCGCAGCGGATTTCAGAAGAGAAACAGGCACAGGAAAAAGGCGAGCATTCAGCCCCATGGCTCGAGCGAGACTCTGCATTAATTGCGGTGTGGATAACGTAGTTCCGTCGCCACCTAGGAAGACTTTCCCTCCAGCTTGATCGTGGGTGAGACAGCAGATGATGAGATCAACTAAGTTCTCCACGTAGGTAAGACTGCGACGGTTGTCGACCAAAGCCAACGGCAATGGAACCTCCCGCTGGACCAACGTCATCATTGCGCGGAAATTTGCCTTAACGCCTGGTCCATAGACCAAAGGCGGGCGAATGGCGACCACTTCCATCCCGTGCTGTGCGCCCACAGCAAAGAGGAGGTTTTCAGCTTCGCATTTTGAGATACCATATGGATCCCTCGGTGAGGGAGGGCTCTCGGTCGTGAATGGTCGCCCAGGTTCAGTCCCCTCCCCATTTACCTTTATGGAACTCATGTAAATGAACCGCTTGACCCCCGCCATCGCAGCTTGCTTGGCGAGGTTCACGGTTCCATCGACATTGACCTCGCGGAAAGCTGCCAATGGATCGACCGCATCGTCTTTCATCACATGTACACGAGCAGCCAGATGAACGATCGCATCGGCCTCTTGTAGGACGCGTCGCCAATCGGTGGTGCCGTCGATGTCTCCGACAGACGTAGAGCTTTTTCCGCTGCGGCTCACAGGTCGGAAATCGATATTGCGTTGAGACAACTCCTGGCAGAGTGCATTACCCACGAAACCGGAAGCGCCAGTCACGACGATCATCCATTGGCCCCTTGTACCTACCTTGTAACTTTTTCACTCAAGGCACCGAGCCAGTGCTCGAGTGCCTCGATCAGCATATCGCGACTGAACTCCCGTCTTGCAAACTCTTGCCCTCTTTGCCCCATGGAGAACCTTTCGGCCTCGGGTAATGCGACCATAGCCTTGACGGCCTCTGCGAGGCCAGCACTATCACCGGCCGCGCAAGCTAAGCCTGCCTGCGCATCGCGCACTACGTCAGCGCCTTCGCCATCGATCATCGCCAATATCGGTATGCCGGCCGCTAGGTAGGCTTGGAGTTTTGCGGGTATTGTCAGAGCAAAGATCGGCTCACTGCGTAAAGATACCAAAAGCGCATCTGCTGCGGCAAAAAACTCGGGCATACGCTCAACAGGGAACCTTCCGATCAACAACACCTTATCGCCGAGGCCACGGACTGCGATTTCACGACGCACCCATTCGAGTTTCCTGCCATCTCCCACAATAAGCCAACGAACAGGCTCATCCCTCAGAAGGTCTGCAGCATCCAATATGGCAGGGAAATCCTGCGCCTCTCCTATATTGCCAGCAAACACAATATCGAATGTGTTAGCCGCGGCTGGAATCTCAGGCGCAGGAATCGCATCGGTCGCTGCAAATGTATCTTCAGCCCAATTGGGGAAGTAAACTACTGGAACGGACCCACACCGCCGCTGAATCTCTGGAATAAAGCGGCGAGACTGCGCTAATATCAAGTCACAACGTCGATAAATAAATGAAACGAGGCGTCCCACCAACCGAAGAACAGTGGGGGTACGCACAGCGCCAACTGCAGACAACGATTCTGGCCAAAGATCCAGAACCCACAAGGCGACCGGCGTGCGCTTAAACCTTCGCAGGACAATCGCTGGAAATCCAACTGTTATTGGTGATGGCTCGAATACGAAGATAGCATCGAAACTGCGGCCTCTCAATTTCAACGGACCGATTATCGCCGCAGAAACAGCAAAGGTTATGTAGTTTAACACCAGACGGAATGCGCCACTTCCCCTGGCAGCCATCGGAACCCGAAAGACGGGTACACCCTTATAGCTGGAGTATTTCGCCGGCGTAGCGGCAAAATCACTGAAGACGACGCCGTCGGGATAGTTGGGGCTCCCCGTCAGTATGGTAATCTCATGACCACGGACCGCTAGCGCATCAACAAGATCGTTGATACGAAAATTCTCAGGCCAGAAATATTGACTGACAACGAGAATGCGCAAGGAGCGATTAGAAGGCGGATTGTCACTTTTAGGCATACCGCACCTCAGGGAGCCAGTAGGGCGCCTCTGCCATTTTTGGGCATCCCCATGACACCTCGAGCGTCTTTTCAACCATTCGTTAAGTTCTGAATTAGCTGTTTTCGCGCCAGACCACACGACGAACGTAGTCACGGTAACTGTGGATGATACGCACCACTTTGTCAGAAACGTTGGTCACCGAATAATCCGAAACAAGCCTAAGGTCACGCCTCTCCCCACGCGATTGCGTTCCAAGAATGTCAAGGCATTGCAATACCCGTTCTTTGCCCAAACCGGACATCATAACCGAACCTTCCTCCATCCCTTCCGGCCGTTCGTGCGCCTCTCGAATGTTGAGGGCTGGGAAGTTCAGAATGGACGACTCCTCGGTAATCGTTCCGCTGTCAGACAGCACCGCTCTTGCGTCTTGCTGCAGCCGCACATAGTCGAAGAAACCCAGAGGCTTCATCAGGCAAACGTTTTTGTGGAAGCGAGCATTCACAGCATCAATGCGTTTTTGAGTACGCGGATGTGTCGACACGATAAGCGGCTCATCAAAACGAACCGCCACTGCATTCAACATATCGACTAACTTACTGAAATTATTTTCAGTATCTATATTCTCCTCGCGGTGTGCGCTGACGACGAAATACTTCCCGGGCGTCAAAGAAAGCCGTTCGCAAATACTTGAGTTCTGTATGTTTTTTCTATAATATGAGAGCACTTCCAGCATTGGGCTACCAGTCTTAATAATACGATCAGGTGGAAGCCCCTCTCTTAGCAAATACTCGCGCGCAATATCCGAATAGGTCAGGTTGATGTCGGCTGTATGATCGACGATACGTCGATTGATTTCTTCGGGAACACGGCTATCGAAACAACGATTACCAGCCTCCATGTGAAAAATTGGGATCTTTCGTCGCTTCGCTGGAATTGCAGCAAGGCAGCTATTCGTATCACCTAGAACCAGCAAGGCGTCTGGGTGATGACTTGCCAAATACCGATCAAAGCCGATGATCACGTTGCCAATCGTTTCAGCAGCATTCGCACCTGCTGCACCGAGAAATGCGTCTGGGCGCCTTACGCCCAAATCTTCGAAGAAAATCTCGTTCAGCTCGTAGTCATGATTTTGCCCGGTGTGGACCAAATGATGATCACAGTATTCGTCGAGTTTAGCCAAAACGCGGGAAAGACGAATGATTTCCGGTCTCGTGCCGACAACCGTCACGACCTTCATCTTAGACATAACAACTATACCTTCGCTGCGATGGTATCAGGCCGGCTCTGATCGAACAGCTCGTTGGCCCACAACAGAACAATCATCATTTGGTCGCCGATATTCGTTACATCATGCACCCAGCCAGGCACCGTCTCCACCACCATCGGCTCACTACCGGACGCAAACACCTCGAACCTCTCGCCGGTCAAAATATGACGAAACCCGAATCGAGCCTTGCCCTGCACAACAAGAAATTTCTCGGTCTTGGTGTGATGGTAGTGCCCGCCTCGTGTCACTCCTGGGTGAGCGGTAAAATAAGAAAATTGCCCGCAATTGACCGTGCGCAGAACCTCCACGAAAGCTCCGCGTGGATCGGTATTACTCTTCAGCGTGTAGCTGAATTCGGCAGGAGGTAAATAACTCAAGTACGTCGCATGGAGCGCACGTATTAACCCAGATCCCACTGCATCGGTTAACAAGGTACGGCGGCTGTCGCGGAAGCTTTGAATAAGAGCCGCGACGTAACCTACTGTTGTCACATATTCCGGTTTGACCACACCGTCGCGGACGGCACTCTCGGCATCATCCAATAAAGCAATGAATGCATCCACTACGTCATCTATGTAGACCAGCCTCAAGGGCGCTTCGGGGTCGTTGACAACGATGGGCAAATCTCGAGCAAGGTTGTAGCAAAATGTGGCAACAACCGAATTGTAGTTCGGCTTAGCCCACTTCCCAAAGACGTTAGGCAATCGAAAGATGTGGACCGCCGTCATCTGCTCTCGACCGAACGCAGCCACCAATTCTTCCGCCTGGCGCTTGCTTCTGCCATAAGAATTGTTGCGCTCAGCCTGAATTGAAGAAGCATAGATGACCGGCAGGCGCATTTGGTCTTCCCGAAGAAGACCAATCAGCCTTTGAGTCATGCCGACATTGCCGGATTGAAACTCGACCTCATCGGTTGGTCGATTAACACCCGCCAGATGAAACACAGCACACGAGCCGGCTAGAGCTGCACGTACCGAGACGTCATCATCATCGTGGGAAATGCGCCCTATCTCGAAGCCTAATTCTTCGAGACGCCGCACCAAATTTTGACCAATAAAGCCGCGACACCCCGTGACTGCGATTTTTTTCAATTATTCCTCCGGACGAGGCCGGTTCCCAGCCATTAACTCGCGTATGAAGTCAAGCTTCATCAGCAATTCCTTCATGTTGGGCACATCAAGGCGTCGCGTATTATGGGAGTTGTATTCTTCTGATCGAGAGATTTGCTCTTCTCCCATTTCAACATACTTTGAATAATTCAAGTCGCGCAAATCTGGTGGGATTCTGTAGTAATCTCCCAGATCTTCAGCACCCGCCAACTCCTCGCGGCTCAGCAATGTCTCGAATAGCTTTTCACCATGCCTGGTGCCAATTACTTCGACCGGATATTCTCGCTGACCTAAGAGCTCGCAAAGGGCCGTCGCAAGCGTACCTATCGTAGCTGCGGGGGCTTTTTGGACGAAGATGTCACCGTTGCCTCCCCGATCGAAGGCATAAGCCACGAGGTCAACGGCATCGGCCAGCGTCATCATAAAACGGGTCATCCCCGGATCGGTGATCGTGATAGGCTTGCTCGAGCCAATCTGGTCGGCGAACAGCGGAATGACCGAGCCACGTGAGGCCATCACATTGCCGTAACGGGTACCGCAAACGATCGTCTCGCGAGAGTCAAGGTTTCTGGATTTAGCCACCATAACCTTTTCCATCAGGGCTTTCGAAATCCCCATGGCATTGATCGGATAGACGGCTTTGTCCGTGGAAAGGCAGACGACTTTCCTTACCTTGTTTGCTATAGCCGCCTCCAGCACGTTCTCTGTACCGAGAACGTTTGTCTTAACGGCCTCCAGCGGATGAAATTCACAAGACGGAACCTGCTTCAGCGCAGCAGCGTGGAAAATATAATCCACACCGCGGGTAGCTGTAAGGATACTTCCGTAATCGCGCACGTCGCCAATATAGAACTTTAGTTTCTTGCTGCTGAACGCCTTACGAAGATCGTCTTGTTTCTTCTCATCTCTGCTAAAAATCCGAATCTCCGCAACCGAAGACGCCAGATAGCGGTGAAGGACTGCGTTGCCGAACGATCCGGTTCCTCCCGTAATCAGCAGGCATTTGTCTGACAAAGCACTCAAGGGTCGAAACTCTTCTGTGGTGGGCGGCGGCGCGCTTCTACATCACAAACTCCCAGATGGCTACCACTTCCTTGGCAGTCAATCGCAAGATCGGAAAATAACAGTTGCCTTGAGGGGCCTGCCTGCATCGAGTGGGCCTAGTTGAATGTTAATGTATGATGGCCCGGCTCTACGGCCGGGGTGACCGGCGAAGCTGATCCGGATCGCGCGGCCGGCCAAGGGGATGCTTCCGGCGCACGCGGTTTGTAACCCAGCGATAAATTTGGCCGCACGGTACTATGATACTGGCGCCAAACTTCTATGCCGATCAGGGCTCCCTTCAGCGCGTGGAAGTTTTCACAATCGAGCAGTTCGTCACAAAGCTTCAAGTTGAAGCTCTCGCACCACTCATTTTCCCAAGAGCTGCCAGGCATGATGTAAACGGTCTTAGCGCAGGGGTGGCGATCCATTCACGCAGAGCCTTGGCAATGAACTCGGTGCCACTATCAGATCGAAATCTGGCGGGACGCCGCGCAAGATGAACAGGCCGGTGAGAACGTCGATCACATCGACGGCTTTGAGCCTCCAATTGGCCCTGATGGAGATGCATTCCCTCATGAACTCGTCGATTACGTTGAGCATGCGGAATTTCCTTCCGTTATGGGCGCAATCCTCGATAAAGTCATAAGACCAGACATGGTTGGAATATTCCGGCCGCAACCGGATGCGTGATCCCTCGTTCAGCCACAGGCGGCTTCGTTTGGGCTGCTTCTGCGGAACTTTCAGTCCCTCGCGCAGTCAGATCCGTTCAGGCCGTTTGACTTTCACTACCTAGCCCGCACGCTGCAGCAGCACCGTGATGCGGCGATAGCCGTAGCGGCCAATTGGATGGCAAGCGCGATGATATCGGCAGTCAAAGCCGCTTCATCACCTGGTGTGGTTGGAACCTTGCGCTGCATGGAACGATGCAGGCCGAGAACCCAGCACGCACAGTACTCGCGGAGACCAAGCTCCGGCAACAACATTTTACACACAAGCACGGCGGCGCGCGAGCTCGGAAGTTTTCCCGCACAGCTTCCACCAGGACCAGTTTGTCCAGCGTCAGGTCGGAGATGGCGCGGCGAAGACGTGAGTTCTTCATCTTGAGCTCCTTCAACCGCCTGACCTGGCCGCCCTTCAACCATCGTATTCAGCGCACCAACGGTGGTACGCAACTTCCCTCACACCAAATGATCGAGTCGCGTCCGCAACCGATTTTCCTTATGAGCTCAGAACATCAACCTGCCGCATCTTCGTGACGAACTCTTTCGCGCAGTGTCTCCTTCTTGCCATTTCTACAATCCTCCACTGGCTCAAAAGCCATACCTTGGTGAGGACCACTTTTCAGGGGACAGGCCACATCTTCTGCTCCAAACACCACGGTCCGCTTCGCAAAGGGTGCTGGAACTGTTCGTCATGGGTAATCTGTTTTCTGATGCATGCAGCAGTCAGAGCTAGAAATCGGCGCTCTTCGAGGATACTTAAACAGCTATTGCTTCGCAAAAACCCGGCGATAGAGCGCTAGCAATTCTGCAGAATTCATCTGCGGGTCAAAGTTGCGTTGAGCCATTGCCTTTGCCGCAACACCCATCCTGAAAGCCAATTCCGGCTCGCGGGCTAGCTTCTCGATGGCGCTTGCAAGCGCTATCGGATTACGAGGCGGCACGGCAAGGCCCGTCTCTCCATTGATCAACGTGTCGGAAGTCGGGTTTTGGATTGCAACTATGCTTGGAACACCGGCAAAGGCCGCCTCGAAAATCGGGCGTCCAGGTGCATCATAGTGCGAGGGGAAACAAAGCACGTCCATACGCGCATAAGCCTTCGCAATATTATGACTGAATCCGACCATATGGAACCGATTGCGAAGCTGATAAGCATCGATGGCTACTTCGACCTCAGCCTTCATATCTTGGCGCAGCCCCAACAGCCCGAGTGCTCGTGCGCGCAGTCCGCGCGACGGCGCGGCATCATCGCCAACCACGATGTATTCAACGTCAACGCCTCGCTCATTCAAGATACGAGCCGCTTCTACAAGATCATGAATTCCCTTCACTTTCAGTAGATTGCCGACAAAACCAATCTTTAGCGACGTTTCGCGGAGTTTAAGACGAGTTAAGCTGCCATCGTCAGCGGCCGCGCCAGATGGAGTAAAGGCATTGTGAATGACCTCTGTGGGCAAGTCCTCTGGCAAGCTGCGTCGTACGGTTTGATCAATGGCCACAACCGCTTCAGCCTTCTCCCGTAATAGGTGATTTACAAAACGGGTACGCAACGACTTGTCGTTGGAGGCCACAGATCGCACATGCACAACAACCGGAACCTTGAACCACCAACGTGCTAACAGCCAAGGCAACAATCCGGTGAACTCGTTGACATGGATGATATCGACCTTCGGCCAGAGCCGGCGCGCCCGCCGCAATGCCACGAAGGTGGCTGGTAACAAGGCAATTTCGCGAGCTAACACGAGCCACCGCAAACCGCAGTATCTGCCATATCGCGTGTTATCGAATTGACTAAGCCCTCTTGCTTCAACAACCTCGCCGAGGGAAGAGAAGAAGCGCGTCGCCGTCCCGGACGGCGCTACAAAGAATGCTTTCACGGCCCCTTTTGGGAAAGCGCCGATCGCCTCTGAAAGGCTGCGGGACGAGCCGCCAAAAGCGCCAGTCATATGAATGTAAAGGACCGTCAGCATCAATTGTCCGTGTCAGCCGATGTAGCGGCGCGTCGCGTTGACTAAGGTTTTCGCTTTCTCGAATAACGAGTGACTGGTTCTATAGTCTAAGAAAGTCTTGTTTGGCGCCTGCATCATTGCTTCCATGCTATCCGGCGTCTGACGCAACTTTTTTGTAGCATAGTCGCGATCTTCGATGAGGAGATTTTCCGGGTATACGGGCTCCTCTAATCCGCGCAACGCTTCATCACGAGTCATCTGACCTGACAATATCAAATTCGAATAGTGCGCTTTACGTTTATCGATATTAAATTTCCGCAGCAGCCAATAAGCCTGATAAAATCTAGTGTATATAGATTCATAGTGCTTACCTCCATAATACACCCACCCAAGCTTACCCTGAAGAACATCCATCGCCTCTTTCTTTTCGTAGTCAATATAGTTTAAAATAGATATCAATCTAATTTTTCTAAAAAATACATAATAAAATAAGCGAGCAAGTGAAAAATGCGGGTACGTTGCCAGTTTTGTGGAGCCAAAACGGCGATGCACGTCGCTCACATACCTCCAGTCAAAATAGCCATACCCCCACTTTTCTGGCAAAATGGCTTCGGAAACGATATTTGTCCCAGTAATAACATACTTGAGGCCGTATTTATTCGCCATCTCGTAGAGCAAGGCAAAGATAGCATGATCTGTCGGGACTTCTCCGTCCGGAGTTGAGGCTTTCAGAAAAGATAATTGCAGATCTCGAAATTCCTCCCAATCGATGACATGAGTATGTAAATCAATTCCAAGTACATCCAACGTCTTTTGGATATTTGCAACCGCAAGTTCCGAATTCCAGCCATTATCGAGATGAATAGCTAGTGGTCTCAGACCCAAATTCTTAACGACATAAGCAACATAAGTGCTATCGACACCGCCACTTACGCCGATAACGCAGTCGTAATCTTTGCCGGCTCCCGCTGCTTTAATTTCTGAAACGAGCGCCTCAAGTCGAGCAGTCCGTTGCTCGGTCGGGATCAGCCTTTGCATCGAAACCCTATCATAACGATGACAGTGGCTGCAGACCCCATCGTTGTCGAACACGATGTCAGGATCCGTCGTATCCATTATGCAGCGGGTACAGATAATCGTCATATCAAATTCCAAACAAAATCCCTGACGCTGTGAGTGCACTCAGACAGATCAGTTGCGTTCTATGCCAAGTGCAATGGACGCTCTGGAGAATCGGATCAACCAAAAAAACAACCAGCCCTTAGCCACGGCTACGGCAGATGGAGCAAGAGAGCATTCCACGAACAAAGGGCACCTCGCCTTTTCAAGAACGAGAAAGACATTGTGTCAGGTTTTGCACATTCTCAGCTCCCATGCGGGCAATCATCGCAAAGCGGGCATATGATGGTAATCGGGAGCACGCACAAAATCGCGTCATGCAAAGACCGCCTCAAGCTCTTCCCGATTTGGATAGGTTATCAGAACAGCCCGGTGCGGGCCATGAAAGACAAACATCGCGCCTGCAGCAACTGCGGAAGCACCACCATCCTTCACCGCTTTGCTGAAATCCGTAAGACTACCGGCGCCGCCCGAGGCAATTACGGGAATATTCACCGATTTGCTAACCGCCGATATCAGGTTGGTGTCATAACCCTTCATCGTTCCGTCGCGATCGATTGAAGTGAGAAGAATTTCACCCGCGCCTCGTTCCTGCGCATGCTTGCTCCAAGCGACGGGATCGAGTTTGGTCGTCTTCGATCCACTGCTTGAAAAGACCTTATAATGACCCAAGAAATTTCTTTTGACATCAACAGAAACGATCACGGCTTGGCTACCGAATTCCCGGGCAGCGGCCTCGATCACGCTCGGATCATGAATTGCAGCACTATTGATAATGATTTTCTCGACACCAGTATTAAGGATTCGTCGCATTTCCTCGATCGTTCGAATCCCGCCTCCGTACGCAACAGGCATGAAGCATTCACTTGCTATGCTCTCCACGACTTCATAAGCGGGACCCTTTCCCTCTCTGGTTGCACTTATGTCAAGCAAAACTAGTTCGTCGACCTCTTTGTCGTTGAATATCTTTATGGCGTTGATGGGATCTCCTACATATTTGGGTTTGGCGAAATTCGTGGTTTTCACCAGTCCTGCGCCACGAAGTAGCAATGTGGGAATCACGCGAATCCTCAACATCTAGCCTAAAGACCCCGCTATCGATTTCAGTTCTGTCGCATACCTATTCGAGACAGCTATCGCCGCTCGACAAACCTCTTTAGAAACCACATTCCGAACTTATGGCTCTTCTCGGGATGGAATTGTGCAGCGATTACGTTCCCCGCAGCGATCGACGCAGTAATTGCTGCCTTCCCGTAACGGGCCTCCAATAGTACGTCATCTTGGCTGTCGCATACCACGTGATAGGAATGAGCAAAATAAAATCGAGCGCTGGTTGGTAGAGCGCTCGCAAAGACATCATCTTTTCTTACAAAAACTTCGTTCCATCCCATATGTGGAACCTTGAGATCAGGATCATCCCGCTGGTCAAACCGTTTTGCAACCGCGTTTAGCCAACCGAGACCATTTAAAGTACCCTCCTCACTACCTCGGGTCATCAATTGCATGCCGAGACAGACACCAAGCACAGGCACCTTCTGCACCAGTGCCTTCTCGGTTAATATGGGCACCATGCCGCTCTCGTTGAGCCTCTTCATTCCAGCGTCAAAAGAGCCGACCCCAGGCAAGATTATCTTGTCAGCATCTCGAAGTTCCCCTGACGTCGACGCCAATCTGGAAGAAGCCCCAATCTTCTTTAACATGTTCTGCATGGAGCCGAGGTTACTCGTCCCATAATCAACAATAGTTATCATCGGGAAGCCATCTCTCTTTCTAGCCCATCAAGGATATTCTGACGTCTGAGGTGACACACAGCCAAAATCGCGCACCCTAACGATATCGGCGAGATGTTGCGGCGACTTGAGAAGGTAGGCGCTTCCTTCGTTGAGAAGATCTTGCACAGCTTGGTATCCTGGCCATGGGGACAACGGCAGTTGGAGTTCTAATCCCGAGTGAATCGTAGTGCAGGCCGAAAACACGCTCACATGCAAATCAGGCAAGGCAATCACCTCGTGCGTCACGGGACTATCATTACCCGAACCGATAGTCACACGCCTGTCTGATCGGATTACCGGGTCATCAAATTCCGCGGCAGAATCACATAATGTCCGCCTCTTAAACACGTTGAGTTTTCTCTGAAGATAACTAGAACTGAATTCCGCTAGGCTCAGCCCGCCAACAAGCAGCTCAGACGTCTTCCGCAGCACGGCTCGACCGTGGGACTCAACCGAAAAACAACCAAGGTTGGCACGGCCGATTAACAACGACGTGCAGTCAAACACCGCCCGCCCATAGGCGTTTCTTTCATTAAGCTCCAGTCGTCCGGCGTCCAATGACGACATCTCGCCACCAGGAACAGCGTCGATCAGATCATCAAAATAGACGTCGAAACGGCCGCACCCATCGTGACCTCTTAACCCCGAATTCGATGTCTTTCCAATGTAACGGAATCCGCGCGGCGCCCTGACGTAACCCCAGCCTCCCTGAAAAAGCGCCCGAATGAGAGAAGCTATTGTCATCGGGATCCGACGCAAGCCCAGATTCTGAAGTGCCAAGCCAATTTCGAAACGCAGAAACCGCCAGAGCGAAATACCGTCGACGACCAAATCGCAAACGTGGTTGTGCGTCTCAAAACCGCGAAGCAGCGAAGCCATTTCCGGCTCCGACCTGGTCGCCCTTGATAGGGCCATCATCTCATTCCGAATATGTCTGCGACAAGCTTCATCGATTCCCACGAATCGTCGATCGTAGCGAGTGAGTGCATTTGCCCTCGCACAGCGGCAGCGGCCTGCATTGCCTGCCAGCGGAGACCCGGTTTGAACATGGTGTCGTCCTGGCTAATTTCGAGCGGAATCTGCGTACGTGTTTCGCGGAGTTGTAGGCTCCCCTGCTCCAAAGGGCGCAATTCAAGTCTTTTGTGAGGCGTGGTTATAGTTAGGCTCCACGGTCCGGGCCCATTCCATATACCTTCGTAAAGGCCAACATCACCGCTATCGAAGGTCACCTTGGCTATGACAACTCCCGGTTCCTTCGGATTCCAGGCGATAACCGGCGTGACGTCGATGATCTTGCCTCGGCCGAAAACCCTGAAATAGTCGATTACGTGAATGGAATTGGCGAACATGTAGTTTTCGGCCACCAATTCAGGCTGACCATGGTTGCGCATGGCTGCCTCCTGATCTTGCTGATCAACCACTTTGATGAACCGTGGGGCATCGACATTTTCCAATGCCTTTAGAGCCTCGCGGGTCGATGAATACGCGCGGCGATTGAATGCCACATAAACGTTGCGACCACGCGCGGCGTCTCGAATAGACGTCGCATCAGCCAAGTTGTAACCGGCGGGCTTTTCCAGAAGCACTGACCACGGATGGGCAAAGCACTGACTTGCGACAGCAGCCGTCGACAGTTCAGGAACCGTGACCACCACTAAATCTGCCTTGGTAGCCTCATACAGAGTCTGAATCGAAGGATATGCAGGAATATTGAATTCCTTACCCAACTGCGCAGCGCGTTCATGTGTGCGGGATACTATTCCCGCTAACCGCACCCCGGACAAACCCTCGAATGCGCGCAAATGTTCGCGCGCCATATAACCAGCACCGATCACTGCGATAGAAATGTCCAGCACGTTACTTCCTTCTTAAGGATACTGCGTTGTTCGCATGGAAACACGATCGCCGGCGCCGCCAGCAATCAGCGTGTTATTCGCCTTTTCCAGGTGTTGGCAACCGAAAATCCGATTGGTGCCAAGACGCAAAGGGCGCAGGCCACGGCATCGGATGGGCTCTCCGAGCAACAAAAAAATGTTCCGGCAAACATTATCATCTGCACGAACAGAAACGTCTGCTCAACTCCAGCAAGGCCATTGCTCTTCAATAGCAGCTAGGAAGCGCGGATTTGAGCATGCCTGCGGTGGCGGATAACAGCAAGAACGGAAGCTCCTCTCCGCCCCTGCCAAACCATGGCTAACCCCAGAATGAGCAATAGTGAAAGCCCAAGATCAAGCGTGGCTTGAGTCAACCTGAGCAAGCCGAACCGCTACGGTTTCCGTGCAGATTGCCAAATGGAAAGTTGTATTTGAATAGCCAACCTGCTGCCGAGGTCAGCACCGCGATCATAAGCCACTCCAACGGCAACTTGGTGAACTCAAACAGCCAGTTGGCGAGGAAAAAGACTGCAAAAAACAACAGTTTCGCTGACCGCAAGGATCAGTGAGCGGGATACGACATAACGGGGAAAGTCGATCACCCCCGGTCAAAGAAACGCATGCGACTGCACCGCGTACACT
>Ga0224743_1107_pt1 | contig 12798 bp, 7 predicted proteins | sample LIM_E_Vancomycin_2_FD_161630 | JGI IMG/M metagenome (GOLD analysis project Ga0224743, IMG submission 161630) | Enriched cells from gastrointestinal tract of the lab mouse from Pacific Northwest National Laboratory (PNNL), Richland, Washington... | ecosystem: Host-associated > Mammals > Digestive...
TAGGCAGACGAATTAATTTATGTACTGAAAGGGATTATTTATAGCACAAACCGGAGCTAAATTTAGCATTGAAATTCTTTATCCAATAAACGACTTTTAGATTTATATGATTTGAATTTATATATGAACGGTCTGGCTCATTTTTACACCAAATTGAATTATATCTCATCCTATAATTTTCAATAAATGATCCGTCGCATTAAATAAAGTACTATTTTTGGAAATCATGTCTTTCAACTTTGACAGGTGATATAGAGGCATTTTATAAGCGAATTATTAATCATATATTCAACTTTAAATTAGAAAATTATGGAAAAACAGATTTTGAATTTCGTTTTCATTTCAGTATGCTCATTTCTGTTATTCATTAGTTGCAGTAGTGAAGACAGTATAAATGATTCTCATTACACTCAACAATGTAATGTGACAACTCGATATTCATCTGTCGGATGGGGCATTGCTAGATGTACAATAAAAGGAAGAACAGTTTTTATAGAGTGGAATTTCCCAACTGCATCAGAAAAACCAGTTGGTATGTTGTTCACGTTACGCTCAAACTTCTATGGGTATATAGATTCATTTGAAACTTTCGAAGAAGAAATGGTCGGAACAAGAAGCTTTGAACTCCCTACTTCCTTCACATTCATTCAAGGTGATACACTTTGGCTAGAAATAAAGGATGGGGGAGGATTGCCCGTTACTTTACAATTGACATCTATTGACATAGATGAATATAGCGGTCAAAGTAGTAGCGAACCTAAATGTGATCACAATTTTGATTTTAGAGACACAAGCATCACAGTAGGATTAGATCTAAGTACTGGCAAAATCGAAGGGTCTATTGGTTATACTAAACGATGTAGACTTATAATGGTTTACAGCTATTATGATTTAATGCACAAGAAAACAATCCGTGGATATTGCTGTCAAGATATAGTCAATGGCATCGTGAATACAAATTGGAATGATGGTCCCTATATTCATAGTTATTATTATATGTCCAATGTAGAATGTGAACTTCGAATATATAGTTTATCTTGTGACAAAAGGATTCCTGATTCAGATACAAGCTTTAACAACAGCGGAAACTGTACCAATTATTTAAGAACAACATTCTCTTTTTCTGGAAATACTCCTCTATATTCTCTTTCTGAATATATGGCAATTGTCAAATAACAACAAGCATTAGAGTTTATTGAAAATATTTTTACATTCATGCGTATACATATATAAAAATACACACATATTAACTCTGCTTTATTTTTGAAAGATGGGAAATTCTCTAATTACCATAAATTCTGAAAATATCCCATCTTTCTATCATCATTATTAAGAAGAATCGTTTTAAAGCAAAATTCTTTACTCTTATTTTTTTTCTTCTCGAGTAAACCGTACTATATAGACAGATAATAATCTGTTGACAAGATCAATTCATATCTGATGCGAATAGCTCAGACCCTGTTCGAAAAAGGCACAAAAGCTCTACCTTTCCAAGAAAAGGTGAACACCTTGCATTCAGCCTTTTCAGCTTCGCTCGCAAACGCCTTGCCAGAAGTGGATATCGGCTGAAGGCACTCTTCTGTGCCCCACTACTAAGATGTTCCAGGAGAGGGTAGGTGCTTTCAGCCCTTTCAGCCTGAAAAATAATTCGTTCGAACGCCAGTAGTTTCTCACAAAACAGAGGCTGTATTTTCGTATAACAGAGGCTCTATTCAGTACAAACAGAGGGTCTGTCCGACGCAAACAGACCCTCTGTTTGTTTCTGGACTATTAGTCTGTTTACTAATTTAAATAAGCCGATATTCCACCAACCTTCATCTCGGGGCTGAGTGACATTCACCTCGGTGGCGAATGAAATTCAGCCTCGAGCTTACGGAATTCAGCCCACGTGGTGAGTAACTATAACTTGTAATCCCAAAACTGAAAGGGCTGAAAGCACTTATCCCCTCCCAAAACATCCCAGAGACGGGGTATAAAAAAGCGCCTTCAGCCGATATCCACTTCTGGCAAGGCATTTGCGAGCGAAGCTGAAAAGGCTGAATGCTAGATATAATCCAATAGTAGTACGGAGGAAAGTCAGCACATCATTCATTGGATAGTTGTACATCTTCGACTCAAATGTTGTACAAGAATCAAGCAACTCAAGTACTTACAACCATTAAGTCCTATACTTATTGGGGAGTACTCTTTTAGATGTCTGATTCATTTCTTATACAAGAAGTTCATTCATAACCAAAGCAGAAATGCATTAAATGTATTTTTGTCATTCAGACGACCAATGAGAGAAAGAATCTCATTTTTTGTGTACAGGAAAAAAGATTCTTCGTCGTTATACTCCTCTGAATGACAGAGGCTATGATGGACCAGACTTAATCTACTTCTCTACATCTTGAATAAACCGTTCAATATAATCAGTCGGCAGCATCCCGAACTCTTTCTTAAAACACACACTGAAATACTTCGGATCATTAAAACCTACGATATATGCCAATTCTGAAACACGAATATTATTTCCCTTTTCTTCCATGATCCGGCAGGCAGCTTTCAAACGCACATTGCGAATAAAAGCAGAAGTATTCAAACCTGCCAAAGATTTCAGTTTCTTATATAGAGTCGATTTACTGGTAATCATTTCTTCGGCAAATTGTGTCTGGTCAAATGCAGCATCTGCCAAATGATTATTCACGCATTCAATGGCACGCTTTATAAAGTCTTCATCCAGACTTGTATAATTCAAGTCCTTTACTTCAAACACCAATTGATTCTTGAAGTCGCGTGCCGTGCGTTCCTTATACTTCAGCAGGTTACGGATACGGGCATGCAACACCGTCAAGTTAAAAGGCTTGCTAATAAAAGCCTCCGCACCAGCTTCATACGCTTCTGCACGGTCTTCTTCCTTATTCTTGGCAGTCAATAGAATCACCGGAATATGGCTGATTTCCAAATGACCTTTTACGTACTTACAGAATTCGATGCCATTCATTTCGGGCATCATCACATCCGATACAATCAGGTCAATATCCTCATTCTCCAATACCGTAATTCCCTCTTTCCCATTTTCGGCAGTAAAGACATTATAATCACGGTTCAGAAGTTTAGTCATCAATTGCAGCAACTCCTCATTGTCTTCGACCAGTAAGATAGAATTGGCTTTCTCCGCCACTTCTTCTACTTCATTGGCAGCTTCCACTTGCGTGACTTCATAAGTCACCGTCTTCTGTATCGGCAAGATTGCTTCATTATCTATTTGTTCTTCTTCATAATAAGAACGGTCAATAGGAATCCTCACGATGAACTCTGTTCCCTGATCGACTTCACTCTCTACTGAAATGGTTCCTCCGTGCAACTCCACCAAATCTTTTGTCAGGGAAAGTCCGATACCGGTGCCGATAGTATTGAACTTTCGATAATCTCCTTCGTAAAAGCGTTTGAACAGCATTTTCTGTTTCTCTTTTGAAATGCCTTTCCCGTTATCCTTCACTTTCAAGAGCACAAAATCTTTATTTTCATCATAAGACAAAGTTACTTGGATAAATCCGCCTTCCTTATTGTATTTAGCAGCGTTAGACAACAGATTATATAATATCTTATCCAATTTATCTGTATCGAAATAGCCGACAATAGCTTCCGGGTCGCAAAGTACAGAGAAATGTATCTTTCGTTTCTTCACCAGCGGTTGAAAACTTTCAGTCTCTCTTTTCACAAAATCCGCTATATCGCCCGGAGAAACACGCAATTTCAAATTTCCTGTCTCTGCTTTACGGAATTCAAGAATCTGCTGCAACAATCGTATTAATCGCTGTATATTGCTATTCATCACCGTATATAAATCATTATGACTAGGTGCCTGTGTCTTCAACTCATCCACCGTAGCCGAAATAATAGTCAACGGAGTTAACAGCTCATGCGTAATATTAGTAAAGAACTGCAATTTCGCATGATTCAATTCTTCTGCTTTTGCTTTTTCTATTTCACGCAGGCGCAATGCATTCCGAAGCAACATACGGTTCTTTGTTGTACGGTAAATCAAAATTCCTACGACCAACACCCATATTATATATAACAGATATGCCCACCAGGTAGCCCAGAACGGAGGAAGGACTACCACTGTCAATTCACGCACATAGCCACTCCATTCTCCGTTCTCATTGGTTGCTTTCAACTGAAAAGTATATGTCCCGCTCGGCAGATTGTTATAATAAGCAAAGCGGCGGTCTGCATCCGTATACTGCCAATCCCTGTCAAAGTTCTGTAGCCGGTAAGCATATCTGTTTAGTTCGGGATTCTTATAGGTAAGGGCGGCAAATTCAATACTAAAATTATTGTATTTATGAGGAAGTTCAATCTTACTGGTATAGGTAGGCATTACCGGTGAAATCTTTTGTTGCAGTTCGACCGGCAATTTACTGAAAGAATGATTGAATATTTTAATATCTGTTATCAGGAAATTGGTTTCCTGAGAAGGTATTTCCATTTTATCAGGAAAAAAACTGTTGTACCCCTTATGTCCTCCAAAAAACAATTCTCCATTTCGACTACACGATGAATTGACTATAAAGTTATCCTGCAACCCATCGGCAGAAGTATAGATATGGGTTGAGAAATCATTTCCAACAGCAGCTACATAAAGTTTCACTAGTCCGGAAATCGTTCCCAGCCATAAATTACCACTTTTATCTTCTTCTATGCTAACGATAACGTCTCCCGGAATACTATATGCACGCGTTTTTTCCTCAAATTCTCCTTTGTTACGATTATAAAGGTATAATCCTCCTCCCTCAGTCCCTGCCCACAATCGACCAAAACGATCAAGATGTATACACAAGACTGTATTCGTGATTAGTTTACGATTATGAAAACTATAATTCTCATATTTCAATGTGGAAGGTTGACGGACATCCCCCGTTATATGAATCACACCCAAATTAGAAGTTGCCAGCCAGACACTGTTATCCATATCCTTTATGATATCTCTTACATATATCCAGCCTGCCGACAAACTATCATTAAAGTTCATCGTTTCAAAGCGATAGTCTGTACCGTCAGCCAATCTGACCCCTATTCCTCCTCGCGTGCCAACCCAGCAATTCCCTTCATAATCTTCATATAAAGCCGACACACAATCAGAAGTAAGGAAACCGCTATTCTTTGTAGTCAAGTGTTTTACCTTTTCACCTTTCCGATATACGTAGATTCCTCCATTATACATACCAAACCAGATTTCACCACTCTTCTTACGCTGGGTAACTGCGAAAAGGGATGGCAAATCTTTTAACCCCGAAAATTCCGGTATGTGCGAATACATCTTTAGCTTTCCTGTTTCATACTCTCTACAGGCTAGTCCGTAAGTTCCTACTCCAATCCATAGGTTTTGATCTGAATCAGCAAATAAGGTACGAACGGAAGTTACCGGAATATCTTCATCTCCAAAGTTAAGTGTATATAAAGCAAATGTAGATTGACGTGTATCAGCCATCAGAACTCCTCCCCCAATAGCCCCTATCCACATATTCCTCTGAGCATCACGCATAATCGAGTTAACCTCGTCAGAAGGAATACGATAATCTGTTTTTCCCGATTTATAATTAATAAATGCGTCCGGTTCATCAAGTTTTAAGATACTCAACCCACTACGTGTACCAACCCACAGGGTGTGAGTATTGATATCTTCTGCTATATCATATACTATATTATCAGACAAACTGGAATCATCACCGTTCTCATGCAGAAAACGCTGATAAGACACACGTTGCATATCTTTAGGATTCTGCAATTTAAAAAGACCATATCCCCAACTCCCTACCCAAATATCTTTATTACTATCTTCATAAATTACATGAGAAGAATATTGGTCATTGATTTTCGGATATATTTCCACTTTATCTGTGGATGGAGAATAACGAAATAAGCCTTGTGCCCAAGTTCCAATCCAGAGATCGCCATCTGAATCTTCTAATAATGATTTTATGGTAACATACCGCAGTCTACTATCTCCAAAGTCATCTCCACAAACTACAAAAGTATCTTTCTCTGCAACATAACGACATAAACCGTTATCCGTCCCCACCCAAACTGTATTATCACGAGTCACACACAGAGCAGACACTACATTGTTAGAAAGATATGGTGCTTTATACTTTTTTATTTCTCCGGTTCTTTTATCCATCACGTTCAGTCCTTCCGATGTACCAATCCAAAGATTATTATTATTATCATCAACCAAACAAGTGATGCTATTGGTAGTCAATAAATCCGGAGAATAAAGATTAGATTTATAAAGAGTGGTCTCATAGCCATTATACTGGCAAAGTCCATTACGAGTAGCGAACCAGATAAATCCATCTTTATCTTGATACACTTTTTGTACTTCATTTGTCGGCAAGAAATATGGAGCAGAAAGTTGCTTAAATTTGAGGTTGTAGATGACATCCTCTGTCGCCAATAACAAAGCAGACTTCAAAAGCAAAAACAAAATCAAAAAACTCAGCTTATAATAAAGGATAACGATTCGCGTGTTTTTCATATGATCATATTTTGTTCGTTAAATACAAATATAATACTTCATAACTGTATATACGACCAAAATTATGAATAAAAAATTTAATAAACAACGATTAGACAGTTCTAGCTTTACAGATATACTGATAAGTAGAACTTTTTGAAGGGAAATTCACCATATAGGCATTTAAGACTCATCACTATACATAAAAAAATACAGTGGAAAAACACTTCCACTGTACACTTCTCATATTTTAAAATTACTCAAATAGAATCGTTTTTATCTCTTTCGTATCCAGACGCACTGTCACTTGTTTCTTATCTTCCGAAATTTCTATCGACCGGACCGGATTCAACTCTTTCTTTGTAAAGCCATTCTTAGCTTCATTCTTCTTCCAAAGTTGAAGTGTCATATAAATCTTGCTACCAGCCAATTTATCAGAAGCCATAATCAAAGCACACTCATCACTGACAGGATGCAACCCTTTCGGATACGATGTATATAGTTTATCCCATCCAGCCAATGGTATCATAGCCAGTTCATACTCTCCGTTATCAATAACCGGAATATCCAGCTTGCCGACCCTTCGGAATGTTTCTTTAAATACACCATTCAAACGAGGCAGTGAATAATGTCCCAAACAGATTTCCGTCGGTTCGGAGACCGAAACTTTATCCACTCTCAAGATTCCGTTCGGTAGCGGAATATCGACCAGTTGATATCTTACTGTACTGTCTGTTTCAAGTACAGCATCACGGCGATAGATACCGTCTTTAAAACCTTGGAACGTATAAAGCCGTAATACTTCCCACTCACCTTTCTGATTCTTTGTTCCGTAATTCATGGATATTTCTCCGTTCTTACCATCCGCCATCCACGGGAATTCCGTATTGTAAGCCAATTTGTTATAATTCTCCGTACTACGAAACTTCTGCCAGTCCTTTGCAACAGTTTCATGGCACCATGAGCGCATCTCAGCGCCTCCGCTATTCGGATAATTCGTAATCAACAAATTGGTTCCCGGCTGAAACTTATTATAGACATTCCCTTTTTTCAGTTCTTTATCCCAAGGACCATTATTTTCGGTAGCAGACCAGAAGTCTGAGTTTTCCGGTAACAGCAAACTCAAAAAAGCTTTTCCGCACCAGTATACACTACCCCGACAACTATAAATCTGCACAGCAGGAGCAAACGGACCATAAAATCCCATCGTTGGAACCCCTTCTTCCAGAAATTTCGGATTTTCCAGAAATTGCAGCAAAGTAGAAGAAGCAATCCTCCTTATCCAGCCATAATTTACATCGCCACTTTTATCATATTCCCACAGAGACAACGGGGCAGTCGCTGCAAAACGATAGCAGATGCTTCGTCCCCACATATTCATCTTACCATCCCGGTTAAACATATATGGATAGTTAGCTACCATATCATGCTGGTTTGCCATGAACTGCTGTGCCAACTGGGGAAATTGCTTCTTGCCAAACATTTCTGCCCAAATGGGGCCGTATGTCTGATAAGCCCACGCACTGTAATAATCATAAGCCGGAGCATCATTGTACCAGCCTTCACCCCGATAACGTGCCAGCAGTTTCTTTAAATTCGACTCCAGATAGCTCTCATCCACTGCATAGCCCTGATCTTTCAGAAAACTTAAAATAAAGACATTAAAGAACATCCAGTTAGAGCCGATGGTCGGTCCTTCTCCGTAGCTCAGCATGGTTGCAGCAAGCGAATCCTTTTGCGCTTTTGTTAGCGGGTCCCACAAAACAGCCTGAGCCGCTTTCATTGAAATAGCCAAAGACCCTAACTCCAGTAACGTCTGACTAGGTCCTCCTTTACGATGAGGAATAAAACTCGGACTTTTCGGATTAGAGATACCGACTAATTGGTGCCGATAGTAATCTGCTACTCTTATTCCATTCATTACCAGTTCCGGATTATCTTTCAACAGGGGTGCTGCAATAAATAAGGTTCGTGCCAGCCCCTCCAGCTTAGCAACCGGAACTTGGCCGTCATTATTGGGATATGTTTTGTCCAGTTGCTTCGGAAAGTACATCTGGTCATCCAACGTATGGATATAACCGAATGCTCCTTTCAGCAGATACTCACCCGCCTGTATCCAGTGTTGACGTGTCATTCCCGTATAAGGACTCTTTTGAAAGTCAGGCTGCTGTACAGTAAACACACTCTCCTGAGCAATGGCGACTGACAGTTCTGCCAACGGGAGAACAAATAATAAAAGAACTCCTATCACAAAATCTCTTAAAACTTTCCTTCTCATTGTATTTCTATTTTTTGATCCAGCAATCCGTTAATATACACACATAATACTCCCTTCTTATACTCTAGCTCTAACTTGAAACTCCCGTACTTTTGTGGAGTGTACCACTCACCGCCTGTATTGCGCGAAGTTGTTTTCCAGCAATCAGATGTTCCAAGTATATTTGTGCTAGGATATACCTTTCCATTATATCTAACTTCCGGTTTCATGGTTTGTCCGTTCAGATAATATTGAAGATCGCCCAATTGTAAAAGGCACCCTTGATAATTGTCCGCATCCAGAGTGACCGTTTGTTCCAATACAAAAGCCACCTTCGGGTTGAACTTAAAATCCTTCTCCGCTACAACATTTTTCTTTTTCTTCGCACCCGGGAAACCTTTAAAATCACAGGCAATCCCTGTGCAATAACCTTCCGGATACCGTGAACTGACAATCCAATCGTAATAATTGCCATACATCCATGTGAGCCGCAAAGGCGTATTTTTTGAATCAGGTATTATATAAGGACGGACATTATTCTGCTGCGAGTCTTGCGTAACCGCTTCTGTAGAGACCACCTCCCCGGCCTCGTTCAAGATAAATTTCACGATCTCGTAAACCTTCCCTTGCTTTCCTTCCACAGGCAACGAGCAATAAACATGATTCGTATTCGACGGATCTATAGTCATACCGGCACTGTAACATTTCTCCAAGTTTGGTGTCTGGTGAAAATGACCACCGGCGTTGCCAAGGAATGTCTTCTTCCATTCGTGTCCGTTCCACTTCGCATAATAGTAATCATGGGAATTCTTATCACTGCTGATTCGTACCATTGCAATGACCGGATTATCATTCTCATCCAAAGCAACCTGCCATACCCAATCACGTGCGGATGGATTATCTACCAGAGTAGATGGATACTGACGCACATAGTCACCCGTCTTATTCACTTTAAAAGTACCGTCAGCAATAGTCGAAAGAGTATTCCCCTTAACATCCTTCAACTGCAAAGAATGAACATCTATATAATTAAAGTACAAAAAATTAGGATTCTCATTATCCGGATGACCGGTCGTATAAGCAAAATAAATTTTATCTTTCCCATTCGACATATACTTGGCATAAGGACGGGCCCCGGTAGACTGTACTATCTGATACGGTCCCCATTCCACCGCCACCTGATCATTCTGATCGGGCAACGACAGCTTGGCGATAGTAGGGTGCCAGCCAATCCCCCGCCAACATAGATAGATATGTTCCGGATCATCCGATAAAATAAACGGGGACGGATAGGTGGTATTGTCCTTTGTTTTAATCACCTTTTCCTCTCCCAATGTCGTAATATCTCCGGGAATGCGGGAAATACGATAGTAGAAACAAGGCTCATCCGTGTGACGGGAATAAAAGATCATAATCCGTTCATCCGGCAATACCAAAAACGTCGGATTATTGTGATCATCCGGCTGAAAATAAGAACGGATCAGTACCTCGTCCTGTCTTTTATTTTTAAAGTCATACTGCATCGCTTTAATATTGCCGTGTATATCAATATAGCCGATATATGTCTTGTTTATTGTACCTTTTTCATTCTCATAATGCAATGCGCGCGGATCAGCAAACCAACACCAAGCTCCTTCGGAAGTTACTTCATACACTTGAGAAGATGCTACATTTTTATCACTGCCGGGATTTACAGTGTCAACTTCGTGTCCCTGCACCGACAGCAAATGACAGAACAAATATAAAATCAGAAAAGGTAAAATCAGCTTTGCTCTCATGGTAACCAACTATTTTTTAGATTCAGCGCAAAAATAATGCTTTAGATACAAAAGGACATCCGAATACCGTTCATTAAAGTCCAAATTTAGATCATCTTCTCTATTATGAATGATAATTACCCTCCTTTGACAGATATGTAACCTTTTTATTTAGGTGGATCCCCTATCTTTGTCGTACTTATAATATAACAAAAATCTAACTGTAAATATCATGAAGCATTTATTTACCAAAATCTTTCTATTCCACTTATTACTCATCGGAGCAGTACAAGTAACGGCACAGAATAAGAAATCCGGTAACCCTATTCTGCCGGGGTTCCATGCCGACCCCGAAGTTCTGTATTCTCATCAGACAAAACGCTATTATATTTACCCCACCAGTGACGGATTTCCAGGATGGGGCGGAAGTTATTTTAAGGTCTTTTCATCGAAGAATTTAAAGACATGGAAAGAAGAGACTGTGATTCTGGAGATGGGCAAAAATGTGTCTTGGGCAAACGGAAACGCATGGGCTCCCTGCATCGAAGAAAAGAAGATAGACGGGAAGTATAAATACTTCTTTTATTATAGTGCCAACCCGACGACCAACAAAGGCAAGCAGATAGGAGTTGCCGTAGCCGACTCCCCCACCGGACCTTTCACAGATCTGGGCAAACCTATCATCACCTCTTCTCCCACAGGACGGGGACAGCAGATTGATGTGGATGTATTCACCGACCCCGTATCCGGCAAAAGCTACCTCTATTGGGGTAACGGTTACATGGCAGGAGCCGAGCTCAACGACGACATGCTGTCCGTCAAAGAAGAGACAACGGTAGTATTAACTCCCAAAGGAGGGACTTTGCAGACTTACGCATACCGTGAAGCTCCTTACGTTATTTATAGAAAAGGAGTTTACTACTTCTTCTGGTCTGTAGACGACACCGGTTCCCCCAACTACCACGTTGTTTATGGTACCGCCCAGTCACCACTCGGTCCGATCGAAGTAGCCAAAGCCCCGATAGTACTCATTCAAAATCCAAAAGAAGAAATCTACGGACCTGCCCACAACTCTATCCTGCAAGTACCGGGAAAAGACAAATGGTATATCGTATACCACCGTATCAACAAGAACCATCTGAATGACGGACCGGGCTGGCACCGCGAAGTATGTATTGACCGGATGGAATTCAATCCGGACGGAACAATCAAACAGGTAATCCCGACACCATAACACCACAACAGAGATTCATACTAAAATAATACCAAGATGAAAAACGTTCTGACTGCGACATTCCTGACCTGCATCTGCATAACAGGCAGCGCGCAAATAAATCATGGATATCCTATAGACCCTGTCCCCTTTACTTCCGTTAAAGTGACGGACAACTTTTGGGGACAGCGCCTTCAAGCAAGCCGTGAAGTAACCATTCCTCTGGCATTCAGCAAATGTGAAGAGACGGGACGTTACGAAAACTTTGTAAAGGCAGCACATCCCAGCGATACCTACAAAGTAGAGGGCTTCTCTTTCGACGATACCGATGTATACAAAACAATAGAAGGAGCCAGTTACTCTCTGCAAACCTATCCGGACAAGATTTACTACTTCTTCTGGTCTGTAGACGACACCGGTTCCCCCAACTACCACGTTGTTTATGGTACCGCCCAGTCACCACTCGGTCCGATCGAAGTAGCCAAAGCCCCGATAGTACTCATTCAAAATCCAAAAGAAGAAATCTACGGACCTGCCCACAACTCTATCCTGCAAGTACCGGGAAAAGACAAATGGTATATCGTATACCACCGTATCAACAAGAACCATCTGAATGACGGACCGGGCTGGCACCGCGAAGTATGTATTGACCGGATGGAATTCAATCCGGACGGAACAATCAAACAGGTAATCCCGACACCATAACACCACAACAGAGATTCATACTAAAATAATACCAAGATGAAAAACGTTCTGACTGCGACATTCCTGACCTGCATCTGCATAACAGGCAGCGCGCAAATAAATCATGGATATCCTATAGACCCTGTCCCCTTTACTTCCGTTAAAGTGACGGACAACTTTTGGGGACAGCGCCTTCAAGCAAGCCGTGAAGTAACCATTCCTCTGGCATTCAGCAAATGTGAAGAGACGGGACGTTACGAAAACTTTGTAAAGGCAGCACATCCCAGCGATACCTACAAAGTAGAGGGCTTCTCTTTCGACGATACCGATGTATACAAAACAATAGAAGGAGCCAGTTACTCTCTGCAAACCTATCCGGACAAGA
>Ga0224743_1154_pt1 | contig 12564 bp, 8 predicted proteins | sample LIM_E_Vancomycin_2_FD_161630 | JGI IMG/M metagenome (GOLD analysis project Ga0224743, IMG submission 161630) | Enriched cells from gastrointestinal tract of the lab mouse from Pacific Northwest National Laboratory (PNNL), Richland, Washington... | ecosystem: Host-associated > Mammals > Digestive...
AAAAAATAAGAATTTTACGACCTTCTGCCACCATGTCACTGACGGTTTCAATCAAATACTCCAGTTTGGCAGATTGGGCAGCTTTATATTTTTGGCTTTTTTTGTCAGTGGGTAAATTGTCCAAATTTAATAAACTGGGGTGACAGCAGACTTGACGCAGTTTTAGCAAGGCTTCCAAAATCTGAATCTGACTGCGTTTAAAACCTTGTTCGGCAATGATTTTTTTGATGTTTTTCTGCATGGTCGCCCGCACCGCTTCATACAGTTTGGATTGTTCATCATTCATGTCGATATTGACTTCGATGGTTGTTTTGGGTGGCAAATCTTTGGCAACGTCGGTTTTAAGACGGCGTAAAATAAAAGGCTTGGTTCGATTGACCAGTTTTTGGCGTTTTTGTTTATCGCCTTTTTTCTCGATAGGGTGGCGGTAATGTTTATTAAACACGTCTTGGCTACCCAAAAATCCTGGCATAAGAAAGTAAAACAATGACCACAGTTCGCCCAGATGGTTTTCCATCGGTGTGCCTGTCAAGCACAGGCGATGTTTGGCGGTAAGGGAGCGTAGCACTTGGGCGGCTTTGCTGTGGGGATTTTTGATATTTTGTGCTTCATCAAGGATGATTTGATGAAATTGTTGGGCTTTTAAGGTATCTTCATCTCGCACCACAAGCGGGTAGGTGGTTAGCACGATGTCATAGGCGTTGATTTTTTCAAATTTTTCATGGCGATTTGCCCCATGCAATAGTAACACGGACAACTCAGGGGTGAATTTTTCGGCTTCTTTTTGCCAGTTATGCATGAGCGAGGTTGGAGCAACGATTAACACGGGACTATTTTCAAGCTGTCCCGCTTGCTTTTCCATCAGTACATGAGCCAGGGTTTGGGCGGTTTTACCCAGTCCCATGTCATCTGCCAAAATACCGCCATGCTCGGTCTGTGCCAAAAACTGTAACCAAGCCAACCCTTGTTGTTGATAAGGTCTTAATTCACCGTGAAAGCCTTGTGGCGTGGGCAAATTAGACTGATAACCTGCTTTGAGTGTTTCGTTAAAAGTTTTAAGTTTTTCTGGCATTTGCCAAGCCATACCGAGCGTATGTTCAAGGTCAAACAAAGCTTGAGCATCGTATCTATCAATTTTTCGCTCATCTTGTGATAACAGATGGGTTAAATTTTGCAAAATCGGTATAATGTCTTTCAAAGCCACCGCCAATGCAGTGCGACCATTGTCCAGGTTAATGGCGAATAGATGATTTTTATCAAATAGTTGCTCGATATCTGGGTGCATCAGATAGGGATATTGCTCAAGCAAATACGCCACGATATTTAACAAATCATATCGATGCCCATCGCTATCGCTGACCGTTGCTCCCACTTCAAACCAATGATTGCCATCATCACCGTTTTCGCCTGTCAAAGGCTCAACAAGCAATTCTAGATTTTGGGAAAGGTCAGCGTTAATTGGGCTATCGGCTAAATGCTCGACTTGCCAACCAATTTGAGCAAGTTTATCCACAGGTAAAAGTGCGTTAAGAGCTTCACCAAGTTCAATGGTAGCTTGATATTCAGTTGGCTGATGATTGCTATTTAATGTCCATTTAAATGTTTTAAATAGTTTTTTTAACGCCTTAACTGCCAACCGTTCAGTTTTTAAGTCACGATATTGGCAGATTCGCTGACCATTTTTTTGGTCGAAAAACATCTTAGTGGGCTGGCGATAGTCTGCTTGGATTTCACCTGCTTGATAACCAAAACTAAGCTCTGCTTTGACGTATTGTTTGGAAAATTTGTAATTGTGCCAGTCGTATTTTTTGGTTTGCGTTATCAAAATGACATCGCTGGCATCCCCAAAACGGATAATCGGCTGTGGTGTATCATGGGCTTCTTCGATAGGTTGTGTGTTTGAAGATTTAGGTAATATTTGCGTTATTTGATGGCTGGACAAAACTTCTTCTACATCATTTGCCATTTCTTTAGGAATCACAGGCATAGTCAGCAATCGATACAATACGTCATTTGGCATATCACCGATTGTCTCCGCATTGACCAAGCCGATTTGGCGTTTTACTCGGTTTATAAAGGTCAAAGGCTGGGTAAACAGTATATCAAAATTGTCGATTTGCCCAAACCCATAGCGATGTTGGTCTTTATCAAGCAAATTAAATTGAAGTTTTTCGCCCTGTTGTTGGCTGTGTTGTAGCCACTGGATTTCTAGGGTTAAACTCTCGTCTGTCCAACTGATAGGGTGAAACTGTTCTGTCTTCCAGTCATTATCCCATTTGGATTTATCGTACAAAATTTTATCTTTAATAAGCTGTTGTAATAAATCAAGCGGTAGTTCATTCGCTATCATAAAATGCTGAGCAAAAGCCGCTCGGTCTTGGGCTTTGACATGGTCATAGATTTGAGTAAATAAGGCTTTGGTAGTAATAGGAATTGAATAGCTGTAGTAAAGATTGCTGTATTGCGTATAGGTTTTTGCCTCACGAATTTCGCCTGATTTGATACGTCGAACTTTGATAAGCTCAAGCTGTAATTGACCAAATTTATGTTCGATTAGATAGACAAAGGGCGAGGGCTCGCTAGTGGCGCTGGGGTTTTTTTGGGTTTTAGCCAATTCTTTTAAATTTTGGTTTAAATTTTTAAGCCAAAGTTTGGCTTCGTCATGTTGTTTGCTATTATGAACATTTGGGCTGTTAAAATTATTAATAGGCGATGCATTTAAACGTTTGGCTAATGTATCGGTGATATCTTGATACTCTATTGGATTATCAAACTGAGCAATCTTCTGCATTAACTCTTGCATAAATTCTTGATTCTGAACCAAAAACTTCTTCATTGGGTCGTTTTTTTCGTCTTCTTGGTCTCGAAAAAGCCGTGCCAAAGCTGCCCCATGCTTACAAAAACTGCCGACAGGGCAGGTACAATCACTTTGGGTGATACGCTGACTGGCTTTGTGATAGGCAATTTGGGTATGGTATTTTTTCGTGCCTTTAATATCGGCTTGTAATTGAGTGGTTTGAGCCGTTTCGGTTCGCTCAAGGCTTTCAAGGTTGATTCTGCTGACATATTCAAGGCTACGACTGATAGTCTGGCTATTAAATTTATGCAGTAAATTGGCGAGGGTGGTGATAGATTTTGACATAAGACTGAATATTTTTAGATGTAAATAAATAGGCAAGCGTTTTTAATTAAAGTAATGGTAGAAAGCACTCGACATTTAACCTTTATTAGCTATCATGCCACTAAGAATACTTGCCACCGGGTAAATTAACTGCAAAGAAACACTTTCAAGCTTAACAAAGCCTTCATAATAAATTCAATGCTATATGTACGTCGAATTTCTTTAGATTATATATTTATTCTAACATTTTTCATTTGTAAAATGTTAGAATAAATATATAATACATTTGTAAAAAGTAAATTTTAGAATTAGAGTCCCTTATGCAGCGTCATATTTTAGCAAAATTAAAAACTTGGTATGAAAAATCCACTCGCAAACCTCTGGTGATTCAAGGTGCTAGACAAGTCGGAAAAACTTGGCTAATGAAGCATTTTGGCGAGCAACATTTTGCTAAAGTTGCTTATATCAATTTTGATAATAACGAACGTATGAAAGTCCTTTTTGAAGGTGACTTTGATGTCCATCGTTTGTTGCTAGGCTTACAGATTGAGTCAGGTGTTGACATTGAGCCAGAAAATACGTTACTCATTTTTGATGAAATTCAAGAAGTACCGAAAGCCTTATCATCGCTCAAATATTTTTATGAGAATATGCCTCAGATGTCAATTCTGTCGGCAGGGTCATTGCTGGGGATCGCAATTCATCAAGGTTTGTCCTTTCCTGTGGGAAAAGTGGAGTTCTTAGCCCTTTATCCGATGGATTTCATTGAGTTTTTATGGGCGATGGGTGATGATAAATTGGTAAAACTGCTACAAAGCCAAGATTGGGGATTAATCACCGCTATGAAGAGCAAATATATTGAGCGTTTACGACAGTATTATTTTGTCGGTGGTATGCCTGAAGCGGTAAAAACCTTTGTTGACGGCCAAAATTTTGAGGCAGTAAGATATGTGCAAAATAATTTACTACTCGCTTATGAGTATGATTTTTCCAAGCATATTCAGGATAATAGCATCATCTCTAAAGTGCGAGCCGTATGGCAAAGCTTACCTGAACAGCTTGCTAAGGAAAACAAAAAGTTTGTCGCCACTCAAGCACAGTCTGGGGCAAGATTAAAGGACTTCGAATCCGCTATTCAATGGTTAGTAGCGAGTGGATTGGTCCATCAAATCTTTAGAATTACCAAGCCGAATCTGCCATTAGGTGGCTATCAAGACAATGTGTTTAAACTATATTTTGTGGATGTGGGATTATTGACTGCTAAAACAGGGCTGGATGTCAGTGTTTTATTAGCGGGTAATCGGCTATTTACTGAATTTAAAGGGGCATTGACGGAACAGTATGTGTTGCAGCAGTTATTAGTGAGCGGTTTAGAGCCTATCTTTTATTGGGGCCTTGAACGTGCGGTAGCAGAAGTAGATTTTGTAGTACAACATAGTAGTCAAATCATACCAATAGAGGTGAAAGCAGAAGAAAACCTTAAGGCTAAAAGTTTGCGGTCGTATTATGATAAGTTTAAACCTGATAAAGTCTTCAGAACCTCAATGTCAGATTATCGTAAACAAGATTGGCTAGTTAATCTGCCATTATACGCTTTGGCAAATTTTAGGTCGCTAGAATAATACATATGGACGATGTGATGTGTCAGAAGGCTCTACTAGTGATTCTGCTTTTATCCATAAATCAGGCTTGAAATAAAGCTAATTGTTAAAACAGCCTTTTTTTTTAACTTCTACACATTGGATTAAAATACAATCTAAGACAAATTGCTTTAGCATTGTTTTATAACTAAGAAGCTGTATTCACAAGCACATATTTCTCAACAATTGAGCGATATGGGCAATTTTAATAAAAGATTCAGCAGATAAAACCGTAATTTCAAAATCTTTAGCAAGGCGACGAGCGTTATTTCACCAAGCAAAATTACGCTCGACAACCCAACGTTTAGCAATGATTTTCCACTTACCATTAATTTTGGTGGAAATATCCACAGGGATATTATGGTTGTTCATAACATCTTGCTCAAAAGTTTTGCGATAGCCTGCATCTGCTGAAATAGCTTTAATGGTTGGATAAATCTGTAATGACTTATCAACAACCATAATACCTGCCTTAGTGTCATGAATATTAGCAGCATGAACAACAACGCCTAGTAAATTACCGATGGTATGAACGAGGATATGTCGTTTGCGACCTTTAATCTTTTTACCACCGTCAAAGCCCTTTTGCTCTGATTTACTGGTAGTTTTAACGCTTTGAGAGTCAATAATGGCGTAGGTTGGTGTTGCTGTTTTGCCAACGCTCAATCGTTTTTTTAACCAAGGCTTGTAGTATTTTATCCCAAAGCCCTGCTTGATTGGCTCTGCGATAAAAACTCCAGACTGTAGGGTATGGCGGAGAATCATTGGGTAGCATTCGCCATTGACAGCCTATTTTGTTGATATAAAGCACGGCATTGATAAGCTCTCGTTTTTCCCATTTGTAGCGTCTTTAATTGCTAAAATGTGGGGCAATGAGTTGCCATTGCTCATCTGTTAAGTCTGTTGGGTAACGTCTATTTGTCATCCTTAGATTTTAACATATTACGTTAACCTATTTAATAAAATATGTTATTCATATTTATGAATACAGGTTCTAAAAAGAAACCATAGTAAAAGAAATTAAGAACTACCACAAATCTACATAAAGTAGATGATTTTGCAAAAAAAGTTTTAATACTTGAACCTTTGTCATTTATCATCACCTAGCTCTGCACCGCCTAGCAGACCCTGCTAAGAATTATCAATCAGACTTTAAATTTCTATATGATTGCCATTATCTTCATTCAAAATCGCCTTGACTTTCTGTTTTTTTCATTGGGAATAAGCATGAGTTCACTTAGTTTTGGAAATATAAAAATAGTTTTGCAAAAATGTAGGTTGAAACTCATAATCTCAAGGTCGAATATTAGTCAATGTAATAAGCAAAATCTCAGAATGTTTTTCAAGTAACGTTTTTAGCATAAATCTTTCAATTTAAGTACTTAATCAAAGAAAGTTAATTTAACTTAAGAATAACACCAAACATAAACTTATTTGGTTCTATTTTGGAATTAAAAAATAATCGATTTCAATCTTTGATAAAAATTGAATAATCTTCCTTCTAATAACAGCTCTAAACAAATTACTTTCTCTATCATCAATCAGTTCAATATCTGGATAGGCTTTGTAAGTACGCAGAATACCACTGTCTAATCCTCGATAAGGCAATAATTTACTGGCAAAAGATGCCAAAATTGGGTTTCTAATATTTGAATTTTTCATCCTAATGATTTCAATTCTATCGCTAAAAATGATTAACCATATGAGGGCAGATACAAAGTAATCACGGTGAATTAGGGAATTAACTATTGATAAAATAAATTAAACTAATTTTTCAAATTATTTAAAATATTGATGAAGCCAAAATAAAATAGCTAGCTAGAAATTATTTAACAATGATTAATGATGACCAAAAAATGGTAAGATAGTCATGACAGAAAATGGCTCATTTTGCGTGACAATTATCAGAGTTTATCCGATGAAATTAACGTTAAATGACTTTAATTAAGATTATAGAAAAATCCCTATAAGCATTGTAAATACAGGGATTGTAGGTTAATATTATTTAAGGTAATTAAATGGATTTTTCGTGCCGCAACTTTGCCAAGGTCGGGGTCGCGAGTTCGAATCTCGTTTCCCGCTCCAAATTCAAAAAAGCCTAACTTAATAGTTAGGCTTTTTTATTGTCTTAAAAGTTGCCTGTATCGTAAGCATCCGACCATTCCATCTATCACAGTCCTAAAAAATAAGAGATAGTGCCCACTAAAAAATGAAGTGGGCACTAGAATGGCACAAATAGACATAACCAAACCGAAGCGACGAACGTACAGCAAAGAGCTCAAAGCCTATCTCGTAGAACAAGCCTTAACAGGCGAACGCTCGATAGCGAGGCTAGCTCAAGGTCATGGCATTAACCCAAACTTATTGCAGAAATGGATAAAAGCTGCCAGAGACGAGAAAATCGCAGCAACTCAACCATTAGCCAACCCAAACTTCGATATTAACCTCATTGAACATGAGCCTGTCTTTCTGCCTATCACCCTGCAATCTAGAAGCCATCACGAACAAACACCACAAGCAACTGCCTTAGCTCAAACCATCACAGGCGTAGAACTACAAATTCCCAGCCATAACGGGACGCCCATAAAACTCACCATCGACCAAATTGACAATTACAGCCTTATTGAATTACTGCGGGGGCTACAATGAACCCCCTTATCAACCCCCAACAAATATGGCTATCCACCACTCCCATGGACATGCGAAGTGGCAGTAACAAATTACTCGCCTTCATCCTACAGCACCACCCAGGCATCCGCCCAAACTGTGCCTACCTATTTTACAACAAAGCAGGCACCCGGCTAAAAATACTCATCCATGACAGCCTGGGCATATGGCTATGCACCCGAACACTGGATGATAGCAAATTTCACGGACTTGGCGAACGCCTCATGCGACATCACAGTGCACCTAACCCAACCACAGGACTCACCATCAGTCATGAGCAATTCAATGCCCTGATTAGTGGTTTGCCTTGGCACAACCTAGGCAAAGATATACTCACCCCGCTTACCTGACTTTATCATAAAGCCGCTAAATCTCAACTATCACCGCCTATTTACTGACAATGCAGGGCGGTTATGGCAAACTCATGTCATGACCGCCGCCCACCCATCCGACCCAACTGCCCCAAGCTACGCTGATTTATTAGCCCAAAACGCTCAGCTTCAACAGCAACTTGACGCACAAAAACAATATTACGAACAGCAAGCAGCGCAACTCAAACAGCAATACCAACAACAAATGGACGCTCAAAGGCAGCAATACGAAGCTAAGCTTGCTCGCATTAACCAAGAGCTCACTGACGCCATCACCAAACAGCAACGTCTTATCCATCGGCTGTTTGGGCAAAAAAGCGAAGGCTTAACCCCCAAACAAGACCACCTAAACAAAGAAACCGCCCTAGAAGACCTAGCCTTGCTTGAACAAGCGCATGACAACTTCTTAGCCAATCTTAGCGATGACGAGCGAGCCAAACTGGTTGCTAGCAAGCCGATTGATACGCAAGAAAAAGGCACACAATCAGAAACACCAACCAAACCCAAACGACAAAAACGCCTCGTTATCCCTGACAACCTCGACATTCACACCATCATCCACGAACCACCGTCAATTACCTGTGAATGTGGCTGTCAAATGACGCAAATTGGTCAAGATGTTCAAGACAAACTCGGCTTTGTGCCAAAGCAGTTTTACCGAGAGCGTCATGTTTATCCCAAATACACCTGCCGTAATGCTCAGTGTCACCGTGAGAAACTGGTGCAAGCCAAAACCGAGCCTCAAATCATCGATAAAAGCATTGCCACGCCTGAGCTACTCGCTCATGTGTTTATCAGTAAATACGCTGACCATCTGCCTTTATACCGCCAAAGCCTGATTTATCAGCGTAGTGGGGTATATTTATCCGATTCGACCTTAGCCGATTGGGTGGGACGTTGTGGGGTACAGCTTGGGTTTTTAGTTAATCGATTAATCAAACTCATGCTTATTCAGCCAATTGTGCATGCCGATGAAACCCCAGTCAAAGTATTAAATGGCTATGGCATGAAAGATGCTAAAGGCAAGTTAAAGCAAGGCTATGTCTGGGCGTATGTGACACCACAGCATAGCCCAATCAAGGCGGTAGTGTATGACTTTGCCCAAGGTCGGGGTAGTGAGCATCCCAATGCGTTTTTAAACGGCTTTAAGGGCAAACTTATTTGCGACGGCTATAACGGCTACAAGCCATTATTTGGGCGAGGGGTGATTGAAGTGGGTTGTATGGCGCATGCCAGACGTAAGTTTCATGAGCTTCATGTGACAGGGCAGAGTCTTATTAGCATTGAGGCATTAGAACTGTTTCAAACACTGTATGCCGTTGAACGTGAGATTGATGAGCAGTTTGAGAGAAACCAAACGCCAATGCCCAGAGATGCTCAAATAGTTAGACAAATCAGGCAACAGAAGGCAAAACCAGTTGCGGATAAACTTTATGCGTGGTTACAGGAGAAAAGGCTAGGCACGACTAAGAATGCCAGTATTACTAAGGCAATTGAGTATTGTTTGAAACGGTGGCAGGCTCTGACACGTTATCTTGAGGATGGCAATTTACCGATTGATAATAATTGGGCAGAGAATCAGATGCGCCCTTGGGCTCTCGGGCGTAAGAATTGGTTGTTCGCAGGGTCGCTTGAGAGCGGTCAGCGGGCGGCTAGTATTATGTCGCTTATCCAGTCAGCTAGATTGAATGGTCTTGACCCCTATGCGTATTTGGCGGATGTGCTGAGACGTCTGCCGACGCATCCTGATAGCCAGATTGATGAGCTGCTACCACATGTCTGGATACCACCTCAATAGGGGTATGGTCGGGGGCTTACCCTGTATCAAGGCTTTCACGATTTTTTCTCTCTTTTTCTTTCAAAATGCTTTGTTAATTAAACTAATCAATTTTTTGCGAAATTTTAGACCGTGACCAAAACGTGACCATTTTGTGACCACGCATTTTTCACCTTTTTTTAAAGTGACCCCAACCTTAAATTTGGATGTTTAATGAAATTCAATATTTTATTGAGTAATTTTAAAACATAATATCTTTAAAAAAGAACATAATTTGTCTAAGTCTTTTTATTTTGTCATTACTTGGGAAGGATAATTTTTATCAGGAAAATTATATCTTAAGCCAATATCTACTATTAAAATTAGTAAGTATTTAAAGTACCTTCCGCCTTCTTTCTTTATTTATTCATTGTACTGATAATGCCTTCCGCTTCCATTCTATCGATTAACCGAGCGGCACGGTTATAACCAATACTAAATTTTCGCTGAATACTGGCTGCCGAAACCTTACCTCCTTCTCGTATAAAACTAACCACATCGTTATATATTGGGTCTAGTTGAGATAGGTCGTAAAGTCGATTGGGTATTTCCTGCATATACGCTTCAATTGATTTATTGATTTCCTGTGATTGTGTCTTCGCATAATTTTGCGTTTCACTCACTTGCCATTTTTCACAAACTTGACTTATTTCAGTCTGTCTCGCAAAAATAGGTTTCAGGTATTTTGGCTCACTGCTATCAGAAGGTAAAAACAACATATCCTCATCAGTCAGCAATTCTGCACCCGAGCTCTCCAAAATTGTTCGTGAATCAACTTTAGTATTGACTTCAAAACTAAGCCGAGTTGGGATATTGACTTTTAGTAATTCTATAATCACATCAAAAGTAGGCTGATTGGTTGATAAAATCAGATGTATCCCTGCTGCACGAGCTTTCATTACAAGATTGGTTATCAATTTTTCATTGGGCAATGTACCGTCTAGCATCAGTTCTTTTAATTCACTGACAACAACCACGATTCGTGGTAAGGGTTGAAATAGTGCTGAAATTTGCTCAAAATCAATACTAGGCGTATCAATAATTCGTAAACTAGCCAATGCCTTATTAAATTGATTAGTCTTCTCCATCTTCTGATTAAAGTCTGCCAAGTTTCTTGTTTTGGCTAGGCTCATTAATTGATAGCGTCGCTCCATTTCCAACTGACACCAAGCCAAGTTTTGAGTGGAATTTTTCCTATCACCAATTGGGGCTATCAGATGTGGTAAGTTTTGATAATCGGTAAATACGGAATTTTCATTGTCAATGAGCATAAGCCTAACTTGCTCAGGGCTATATTGCATCAATATGCTCACCATTAAGGTATGCAACATTTTGTTGGTCGTATCTGTTGAGCGACCTGCTATGAGTAAATGTGGGGCTTTAGTAAGATTTAAATAAGTTGCCTGTTTCGGGCATCGATAGCCCATGAATAAATCAATAGCATTATTATCGAACGCAGACGGTTTATTTGCTAGTAGCGAGAGCAAGCTCACATCCCATTGCTCTTTGACTAACGGTAATTGATTTTGCAAGTTTTTTGACGATAGCTTCGGTCCGTTACTATCATACCAAAAAGCGAATGTCGCAATATCACAGCGATTATATTTTCCTGTAAACGAAACGCCATGAAATATGTTACTGTCATCTACGACAAATTTATCCATAGACTTGGTAGTTTTTTCTTGGTCGTCAAAGTTAAAGCTATCATCTGCTGTGATATGCGTGATAATTGCTGTATATTTTGGCAATGAATCTGCTACTAACTGAAATTTATTAGTATACCTAGACAAATCATTGAAACTATTAGTGGTAGTGCGATAAGAAATAAATCTTGCGTTATTGGTATTTTCAAAACAAATCAAAAAATCATTTTCATCAATACTGATAAAATTCTCTTCGCTGGTTATTTGGTTAATTGTCGCTGCCAAAATATCCACATCATCAGGTTCACACCACATAATTTTATCAGCGACCTTTACTCTGTCATCACTCGTTTCACCTTCATTAGTTACTATGGCGATTAATAATTTAGCACCAACCCGTTGTTTGAATGCCAGTAATTCCTTGCTATTAAATTGAGAATTCACATGAAAAAAAGCAAAATGTGCTTTAGCATCGTTAGAATTAATGCTTTCTTGGTATAAAATTGCGGTAATAGGACAGTTGGTTTTTGGATAAATATCAGTAGTGAGATTGTTCATGGATGATAGTCCTGTTGTCTGTGACATAGGTGAAAAAGACGTTATTTGAGCACCCAGCTATGGATAAGGTCACATTCTTCTTGTTCACAGGCAAAGCGTTTTGATAGCATACGACTCTTTTTGCCCACAGGTGGCAAGCTATAATCCCAAAAATCCACTTCAAGAATGGCATAGCCTTCATCGTCTAAGGCAATCAAGGTAAAGCTAAATTTGTCATCGCCATAGCCATCTTCATCATTTTTTTCAATGGCTTTTTCAAACACCACTTTACATTTTATGCTCAATTGGTAGCCATCGAACTTTTCAGGGTGCATAGGGAATTCTTTCCACTCAATGTTACTAATGGTGAAGTGGTTCATTTTTTTCTCTTGATTATAGGATTGATAAGAAGTGAAACAAGATGAAAAAATGTATCTCATCTTGTTCATGTTAAAAAGTGTTAGAAATCTAGAGTTTTTAACTACAGCCCTAATAAATCTTTTTTGAATTCTTTTGATAATTTTATTGCTAGGTCAAAATCAAACTGCTCTGAAAGTTTTTTATCATTTGATATGTCGTAGAATAAAGGCTGATATTTGGGCATATCTAGTAGTTTCTTTATTTTTTCCATCATAATCGCAGTGTCAATTTTGAATGGTTTTTTAGTTGGAGTTTCTGTTAAGTCATCCTGAATAATCATAATAGCGTCATCTTCATTGACACCTTTAGCGATACTATTTATAAATAACCATGAATAAGGCGTTTTAGC
>Ga0224743_1131_pt1 | contig 11983 bp, 14 predicted proteins | sample LIM_E_Vancomycin_2_FD_161630 | JGI IMG/M metagenome (GOLD analysis project Ga0224743, IMG submission 161630) | Enriched cells from gastrointestinal tract of the lab mouse from Pacific Northwest National Laboratory (PNNL), Richland, Washington... | ecosystem: Host-associated > Mammals > Digestive...
CGCCGTTTTCAAAACGGTTGCGGCATGACGGAAGGACTTCTGCTCCGTTCGGAAGAGTTTCTTGCCGAAAACGTCTGTCACATCGCCCTCAAAGGCAGCGCCACTCCGGAACGGGTGCTTGCCAAAGCCCGTGAACTTGTCCTGCGTCGGGGATGCCGCATCTTCGTCTTCGACCCGGTCAACCGTTTCGAGCATACCCCCGCGCCGGGGCAATCGGAAACGCAGTATCTTTCCAATTTTCTGAATCTGTTTACGGAGTTTGCCACGCAATATAACTGTCTGGTGATTCTTGTGGCGCACCCCCGAAAGATGAACCGCAATCCGGTGACAAACCATACTCCGCGTCCGGATATGTACGACGTAAACGGGTCTGCCGATTTCTTCAACAAGGCGGATTATGGCTTGGTAGTGGAGCGTGACAAGGAGGTCGGAGTGACACGTGTCTATGTCGAAAAAGTGAAGTTCAAACACCTCGGAGCAGGTGGTGTGGCTACTTTTGTCTACGATCCCGTCAGCGGACGTTACCTCCCCTGCGAAGAGTCCCAAGACCCGTCCGTCCCACCGGAACAACGGGTCAGAAACACTGTCAATGATAGCTCGTGCTGGTTGCCGGAGAAGGAGCTGTTTGAATAGGTAATAGGTAATAAGTATTAGGTATTAAGTATTAGGTATTAAGTATTAGGTAATAGGTAATAATCGTAGTTGGTGAGGGTGGTGGGTAACAGGTCACGGGGGATGAGTAACGGTGCGGATCACTGGTTGAATGGTGATTCATTTTGATACCGGTTTACTTTATTTTCGCACAGTTTTGAGGTAAATACGGATTCATGAAACGTCATCCGATAGAATGATTATATTTGCATTTCGATTCTAAGAAACAAATAATAAACCATTAATCTGTAAACAATGAGATTTAGTAACGTAAGATTATTAGTAAAGGACTTCGCTGGATGCTTCAAATTCTACACCGAACAACTCGGATTAGAGCCGGCCTGGGGAGATGAGAATAGCGGATACGCCAGTTTTAAAGTAGCCGACGGAATAGAAGGTCTCGCCCTTTTTGTATCCGACTGGATGGCGCCCTCGGCAGGTAATGCAGATAAGCAGCAGCCTGTTGGGATGCGTGAAAAATTAATGATCTCATTCAGTGTGGATAACGTGGACGAAACCTTTGTCGCACTGAAAGCAAAAGGCGTGACATTTATCAGTGAGCCTACGGATATGCCCGATTGGGGGATGCGTACCCTGTACCTGCGCGATCCCGAAGAAAATCTTATAGAACTCTTTACCCCTTTGGCACCGGAGAAATTTAGCCAGGAACTTATCGAAGAAGATCAGAAATTTCATTAAGAGACACGGCTGAAAAGCAACGTGTTCATCCGAGTGAACCGGAAAATGATATTGAATGGAGTTGTCCGAAAAGAGAACGTCTGCTATCGTTTTGCTCTGTCATCCTATGTCTGCCGAAGAATCAGCTCTTTATATTAGTCAAAGAAGAGATTCTTCTCCGTGTGCTGAATGATAGGTTGATAGTATTTATCTACTTTTCGGACAGCTTTATACGTTAATCGGGTATCTTGTCCGGAACTATTCTTATTTTGTTTTAACTGCTGATTGGCACCAATACTTAATACTTATCTTCAAGGTTCTTGCAGCACCTCTACGATCAGTCGTACTTGTGCGGGTGTGTAGTGTCTGCTTCGGGGATTCATGCCGGTGGATAGCAGGCGTTCTTTTAGTCCGGGTGCGGCTTCGATCCATTCGTTGAAGCGGTCTACTGCGCTTTGTTGCTGGATGTTGGGGATATATAGCATGGCGAGTTCTCCTTTTCCGTAGCTGCGGTATTGGAAGGCTTTTTCTTCTTCCTGTTTTTGCAGGGTATCTGTATTTGCTTTCATTCTTGATTTAATTATAGGGTGTTGTAATGGGTATAAAGTTACTGTTTTTTACTGGATTTAGCAAATTTGTTGCTTATGAAAGTGTCGCTTTTATGCTTGTATTGTTTAGTTGTTATTCACGTTGTCTGCTTATCTTTTGGGAGTGTTTATTCGGGGTTGGTTGGGATCTTTTTCAGCTTTTATCTGCTTTATGGTTACTTTGTATTTGCTTTTAGTATGCTTTCAATCTGTTTCTGATTCACTTTATTTTGTTTTATTCTGCTTTATGCTGTTTTAATCCGTCTTAATCCGTTTTATCCCGTCATAGTCCGGCGCAGTCCGTCGTAATCCGGGAAGTCGCCGGTGCACTGCCGTATCTTTGTTTCACCAACAGAAAGGGAGAATGTCCTTCTTTTCTTTAATACAAATTCAGTATGGCAACAGTGTCTGTGGTGCGCTATCAGCGCAAAAAAAAGATTGGTGATGACAAATCGCCGATGGTGTATGTGCTCAAACCCAAGCCGGGGGAATCGAAACTTTATTCTATCGAGTCGCTGGCGCGTGAGATCGAGTCGATCGGTTCGCTTTCGGTGGAAGATGTGGAGCACGTGATGCAATCCTTTGTCCGCTCGATGAAGAAGGTGCTCGTAGCAGGGAATAAGGTGAAGGTTGACGGCTTGGGGATTTTCTATACCACGCTTACTTGTCCCGGTGTGGAACAGGAAAAGGACTGTACGGTGAGGAATATTACTCGTGTCAACCTTCGTTTCAAGGTCGATAATTCTCTGCGGCTTGCCAACGACAGCACGGCTACCACACGTGGCGGGGACAATAACATGGTCTTCGAACTTGTCTCCAAGAATGCGCCGGCTTCGGGAGGCAACGGTGATGGCGGAGGCTCCGGTAGTGGCGGTGGCAGCGGTTCCGGTTCCGGTGGCGATGGAGGGGAGGAGGAAGCTCCCGATCCTACCGTTTAGTCCGGTAAGTACATCAGCATCATTAATGTGTGATACCTGTAAATGAATAACCTGTAAAAATGAAAAGTTATGATTGACAAGATTTTGGAGATTGCATTGGAAATCCTGTTTTTCTTCCGTAGGAAGAGAAAAGGAAAACGAACGAAAGGGCAGGTCGATGAGGAAGATTGACCTGATTGTGATCCACTGTTCCGCCTCTAGGGCGGACAGGGATTTCACGGAAACAGACCTTGAAGTGTGCCACCGCCGGCGGGGATTTAACGGGATTGGTTACCACTTTTATATCCGGAAAAATGGAGACATCAAGACTACCCGCCCCATTGAACGGATAGGAGCTCATGCGAAAGGCTTTAATCAGACAAGTATCGGTATTTGCTATGAGGGCGGACTTGACTGTCACGGGCGGCCTGCCGATACCCGTACCGAATGGCAGATACACTCGATGCATGTGCTTGTGCTTACGTTGTTGCGTGATTATCCCGGTTGCCGGGTGTGCGGACATCGTGACCTGAGCCCTGATCTGAACGGGAACGGGGAGATCGAGCCGGAGGAATGGGTGAAGGCTTGTCCGTGCTTTGATGCGGAGGAGGAGTGGGCTTGACGAAACTTGCTAATGAATATGATTCAGGCACGGTTTTCATAGGGAAATTTTAGGCACGGATGATACGGACGCCAACACGGATTTGAGAGGCTGCGCAGCCAAATCCGTGTTAATTCGTGTCATCTGTGCCTTTTCTTTTCTTTTCTTTTCTTTCACGGTGAGGCTTTATTCTTCTCCGTGCTCGGTATGAATAAACTTTTTGTTTGCTCCTTTCAGTCGGAACATATTGGCTATCATTGCCAGTGCCAGTGTCGGAATCTGCAGGATTGCTTTTCCTAATTTCCGGTTCAGCAACTTTCCCGGCACAGGTATGATCATGGCGGCAACTTGAGCGGCTGACAGTATCCACCATTTGATGGCTGTATACCATTCGTATCCTCCGCTTTGCAGACTCATTAGTAAGCCGATTGCGGTAAAGAGTAAAGTGAAACCGAAAACTCCCGCCAGTTGTATCAGACGGGGAGGCAGCATCCATTGAAGAATCTTGTCGCAGTAGTCGATATTTCCTTGAATCAGTGCTTTCGGGAAATCGGGCAAGGAAGCCCGCAATGCACCGTATTGTGCTGCAATCCATCGTTTACGCTGATTTTTGATACCTTCTTTTTTCTGTGTTTTTTCATCGTATACAGGCAGTTGTTCCAGATATTCGATATGAATGCGTTGTTTTAGCAACAGGGCTTCCAGTTCCTTGTCTTCGCCCGATGTTTGCAGATGTCCTACATTTCGGCGGAACCAATGAACGTCGAATGCCATTCCGGAACCGGCTAATCCGGCTGACAATCCTATCGCGTTGTGCCCGCTACGGAAGAATCCGTTGTTTATTTCTTCGCTGATCGCATCCAGAACAGCGATGTCTGTATTCATGTTTTTTCCTGTGCGGTGGGCTTGTACGGCATGCAGGCCGGACTCAAAAGCACGGTTGATTTCTGCGAGGAAATTGGGAGTCGTTACATTGTCGGCATCCATGATCACTACTACGTCATAAGATTCGTTGGCAGTGACGTTCATTGCCAGCGTAAGGGCTTTGGCTTTGGAACTATTGGTATAGTCGGCTACTTGCAAACAGATGGGGAGTGTTTGTAGGGCAGCATTCGTGTCCGGCTGCATCTGATCGGAGATGACAAGAACGTCGTACATTTCTTTGGGGTATTCCTGTTCGAGGAAATTACGGATAGTGGAGACGATCACCCTGTCTTCCTTGTATGCAGGGAAGAGTACAAGAAAACGACGCAGGATACGTGCTTCGGAAAGTTTTCGCGGACGATAGAATTTGGAGGCAATGGCGTAGAACAGCAGATAACCGACACAAAGTGCCAGAAGAATAAAGAGAATCCAGTCAATAAAGGTGTACATGGTCTTTCATTTTTAAGGGTTATCGGATAGGAGAGGTGACAGAAAAGCTTCTGACAACGCCTTTCCATACTGCGGCAAATAAATCGAAACGACCTTTCACGGCAAACTGAAGGCTGTTTTTTCCGGCAGCTATGGTAGATTGATAAAGAATGGAGAGCAGCCGTTGAGCACCTTTCCGGTTGCGGCGGGTGTAGAGCAAACGGTTGCGCGTCATGTAGAAGGTACGTAGCTTGCTGAACTGTCCGGTGCTCTGGCTTTCTTTGTGGAAGACGGTGCAACGAGGCTCATACCATAGTTCGTAACCGGCATTTGTCATCTGTGTACACCAGTCCATTTCTTCATAATACAGGAAGAATATTTCCGGCATTTCTCCTACTTTCTCAATGACTTCACGTTTTACCATGAGTGCCGCCCCATGCAGGTAGGGGGTCGTGTGCGGGGTGTCGAACGTGCCGTCGTCCGGACAGCCGAAACCTGTCATTTCGTTGCGTATAGTGATTGCCGACAGGGGGGGTGAATCCGGCAAACTGTATGTTTTGCGGAGGAAAGGCAAAGCGTATCTTCGGAGAGACGGCTCCGATGTTTTTCTGACTTTCCAGTCGCTCTGTCAGGTAGTGGAATCCGTCTGATTCAACATAAGTGTCATTGTTTATCAGAAAGATATAGGCTCCTTTAGCTACTCTGATCCCCAGATTATTTCCACCGGAGAAGCCTAGGTTCGACTCGCTCCGCAGGGTGATTATATCGGAATATAGCTCCTTGATTTTAGCCGCTTCGTCTTCGCGCGAAGCATTGTCTACGACGATGATTTCATAGCTCACGGAATGTACATGTGTTTGCAGCGATTCTATTAATTCGCAAGTGTCTTTAAAGCCGTTGTAGCAAACTGTGATAAAGGAGACTTGAGGTTCGTTCATCATAATCTATTGTTCGTTTTTCAGTTCTGTTTCTTTACTTTGCTGCATCCGTTTGTCAATGTACGGTCCTGCGAAGCAGAGGGCAAAGGCCGTATATATGGGGATGGAGTTGGGATATTGCATCACGTCGTTGGCATAGGCTGCCAGATAGAATCCGGCAGCGGTACAGAGCCAGGCAGTAAGTAAGCCTCGCAGGCGTTTGTTCATGATCTTGAACATCAGTATCCATCCGCACCATGCAAAAAGGACTCCGTGAACAGCCAGGTAGAGAACTAGACCGATGATTCCGGTTTCTACCCATACTGAGACTAACCAGGAATCCGGTGGATAGGGCATACGTTCTTTGGGATAGAAACGGTCGCCTTTGGATAACCCTATCCCATATCCAAAAGGCTTGTGAATCATCAATTCTCTCATTTTCTTTCGATTGTCTACACGTAATTGATAGGAAGCGTCTTGGCTAGGACGAAATGCAGAACGCATCTTGCGGATATATTGATTGTCATCTCCTATATTGGTACATACAAAAAACAAGAATAACAAGGCAAGAACTGAAATACCTGTAATACATGCTTTGCGATTGCGTGAAAGAATAATGAAACTCCCTAAAGCACCGATAGGCAGAGCTATCGCAGCCCGTGTTCCAGAAATTCCCATTCCGTAAATGGCGGCAATAATGACAATTATAAAATAGATTTTCAGCCATACACCTTTTATATAAAAAAGTGAAATTCCAAAAAGTGAAACACCCATAGCCATGTGTACGCCGAAGTTCGCTGCATCACTGAAGAATGAGAAATAACGAATACCGGACCAAATAATATGAGTTCTTGCTCCTCCCAAAACGTATAAAAAATACTGCTCACGTTCATTAAAACCACAGTTTTTTTGCCAATATCCTTTGGCTGCTGCCAAGAGGATGAAAAGAGACCATATAATTAGAAGCCACTGAATCCCCTTGATGTTACGGATTGCTAACGGTACGATGACAGCACATACAATAGGATATATGAGATAATGGGTGATGGAGATATTCCATGCTGCCTGAACATTGTTCGGATTAGCTATCTCTAATATGCAATAAACTCCCCATATCAGAAAAAGCATAAGCATACCATTACGACTTTCCGACCAGTCAATTTTTTCATGCATTCCGTACGCAATGAGCAAAACAACGGCAAACAATGTACACATTAATGTTGCTACTCCCAATGGTATGTCTGTCACTGCATAAGCTGCTGCCAGCAGGAATTGGAGAATGAAAAGTGTATAGAAACTTTGCTTTGAATATTTGATAATTAATAAGAAAATAACTGTCATTAAAGGCAATGAACTAATCGTCAGAAAGAAAGGAAGGGAAGTACGAAAGAACATTTTGTATAATATATACAATCCTCCTGCCAATAGTAAATGTACCCATCCTTTATTGGCAAAATAGTTACCGGCTACTGTTAAGTATTGACTGTATTTTCCTTTATCATTCGTCATCTTCATCTCCTGATGTTGCCGGCTGCTTCTTTCTTTTTGTGAACGTAAATATACTTTCTGTCAATGCTAATTGTGACAGTCGGTATACTATTTTCCTCCAAAGTGTATATGGTGGAAGCATACCAGTGTAGTCTTCAACCACATTGCGGGATGCGTGTGTCAAGTAAACATAAAGTGGAGTTTTACCTACTTGTTGACTTAGCTTTTCTGACAAAAGCTTATCGGTCTCTTTCCAACCACGGTCAGCACGGGCTACGAGTATATTTAGATTAGCTTCTTGTAGTAATTCCAGCGATATGCTAGCTTCCCGCAGATTGGGATATTCAACGATGAGAATATCTTCTTCCTCTGATGTGTATAGATCGGTAATGCTTTTGGCCAGGTTGTATTCTCGTGAATCAATTCTGAAGTCTGACTTCCATGTTATTACTTTTGTTTTAAGTCCGATACTGTTCCAGTATTTTTTTAGGGCTTCGATCACATAACTTTTGCCTTCCCCGCCTTCTGTGCTAATAAAATTGATAATGTAGGGCAATCCTTCTTTCTTTTGCTGACAGAAACGAAGGATACTATTGCTTAACTGTTTTGTAGCTATACTTTTTGATTCTTCAACATAATTGTGATACTCTAAAATAGAGTCTTTTGGAAAGGCGCCTAACATCGGAAGTCCAATCAAACGACGTGTACGAATAGAATCGCGTAGAGTACGGTCTAATAATTCAAGAATTAAGAAGAACCCCAAAATAAATATGAAGGTACCGGCACACGCTGCCATCACCATTTTTTTCAAAGGAGTGGGCATGGCACTGATCGGATATGCCGGAGCATTTAATACTTTTAATGCAGCGGAGGTCATTTCCAAATTTTTTCTACGCATGAGGGCATCATTATAGCTTTTCAATACAGACAAGTAATTTTGCTCTATAAAAGTTATGTTACGCTCTTGACGTTTGATAGTGGAACCTACTGGTGCAAACTGTCTGTATTTCTCGTTGAGGTCTATACGGCTTTGCTGTATAATTTGTAAGTCTGATTTGGCTTTTTCGTATTGCATGGTTACTTCAAGCCACTGTTCTATGATGTTCTCTTTAGCTATTCCTTCTTTGGTATATTTGTTCTCTACATATTTGTTTGAAAGCTCGGAAAGCTCCTTGCGCGTTTGATTTAAGCGATTCTTATATTCCTGTAATGAGGCTTCTTGATTCTGATGATCACTTGAAATCGTTTCCATTTCTGAGATTTTTCCTGTAAGCGAAGCGGCTTCATTTAGTTTATCCAAGAACTGAAGATTGTTGATTACATGTTTGGCATTGCTGCCCATTTGCTTTTCCAGTTCGTTTAACATTGCTTTGGCGCTATTGTATGCAATCAGTACGTTTTGTTCACGTAACTCAAACTCTTTGTTGATGGCAGCGATTTCTTTGGTCTCATCGTAATAATTAATAACACGTTTTTCTACGTTATATTGCGTTAGTGAGTCTTCTTTAAGTCGAAGTTCCTTTCCGATGCGTTGAAGTTCGCTTTTAAAATATTCGATAACTTTATCTGTTTCACCATAACGGATTGCACTGTATTCGTTTACAAATTCTTTGGTCAGGATGTCAATGGTATTATAAGCGATACCCGGATCACTTGCCGTATAACTTATTTCAATCAGATCGCTGGCACCTTTACGCGCTACTCTGATTGCTCTGAGATCATTATAAGAGTAATAGGGCAAATTATAATAGAATACTCCATAGAGATAGTTTGCTTGAGTCGGTCTCAAGTAATTGAAAAAGTTGGCTACCGTTTTATCTTCGCTATTTTTATCTATTAATGACAGTATTTCTTTTCCGTTCGGACTATTCTTTAGGTGTTCATATATTCTGTTGTAATTGCTGGCTTTGATGAATTCATTGTCTTCTTTTGGATTACCTTTGATCAGACTTCGGGCATATAATCGCATAGATACCCGTTTGAGTGTACTTTCAGCCTTGATAATGTTCATTAGGTTATCCATAGCGTTCTGAGTTGTCGCCCAATCCACTTTGTTATTTCCACCTTCTAGATTGTAGCCGGAAGCAGCGCCAGTGTAGAGGGTTGCCTCTACGTTATATGTTTTGCCTATCATGCGTTTTCCAAAATAGTAAACAGCAAATGTTATAATGGCTGTTCCAATTAGTAACCACCAACGGATACGATATAGGAATCTGCTGATATAAAGGATGTATTCCATAAATGTATGTTTATTTGTTTCTTAAAATGGGAGTGTGGGTGACTAACTCAAGTATCATTAAACTCTTGCTTAACTCGAATTTGCTGTTTTCGAATTTCTCTTGTGCGTCAGATTGGCGAGATTTTTCAGATGATAAAGTTCCCGAATCAATAGCTCCATTCGAGAAATCCTTTTCAGCTATACTATATTGTACATTAGCAAGCATGAGGGCTTCGGCATTAAGTTTAAGAATGTTTAATTGGGAGGTCGCAGTTGTGTATAGAAGGATAATTTCCTTTTTCATTTCCTCAAACTTAACTTCTCTTTCAAGTTGGGCGGTACGTACATTCAGTTTTTGGCGTTTTACCCGCGCTGTCAAGTCAAAGAGACCGTCCAAAGGAATGTTGACTCCTGCACCTACTGTATATCCGTTCTGTGCCTGTGTTGCATAGGTCAGGTAAGGTGCAATTGCTACATCTGTATAAGTAGACTCGTTACCGAACATACCATACTGGTAGCTGCCCCGTAAACTGAAAAAGCCTAAGAAGGCACGCTTCTCTTTTGCCAGAAGCTTCCGTTCAATTTGTTCTTTTACTGTAGCTAATTCATAGGTCGGAGCGCTTTTTGCGTTCTCGAAAAGAAGATCCAGCGGTGGAAGTGTAATGCTGGAATAATCACTTGGTTGTAGTTTTGAGTAATCGCTTACCTCTTGCGCAGTTACGCTTCCGATGGAGGCAAACAAAAATAGTAATCCTCCGAAGAGGTATCTGATTTGTTTCATAAATTAACCCTATTATCTGCTTTTGCTGTGTTATAGCAACGCAAATATAAGGATTAATTTTATTTAATGATGTTCTTATGGAAGCATTTTATCATCTTTCTTGTTAATTATGAGCAAATACTTGTTTAGAATGCCTCCGTCATGTTGAAATAGAATAAATTCTGCTTGTTCACCATGTCTCTGCCGAAGTCAAGACGGACGTTCATACGGGGCTGAACTTCAATGCGTAAACCGAGTCCCAGATTAGGAAGTACACCTTCGATTTTGCCCGGAGTAGGGCCCATGAAGCCGCATCCTCCCCATGCTACGTAGCCTACATGATTCAGCATCTTCTTCACCCAATTGCTTTTGTCCGTATTTATCATCTGACGGTATTCTGCCATCATCACGTGGGATGACTTGTCGCGAAACTGTCCCATATAATAACCACGAAGGTCGAAAGGAGTGCCGCTGAGTGCGTATTTAGTCAATGGAACATTGCCGAATACATTCTTTGTCTGCACTGTCCAAGCCAATACTTTACGTTTGCCTAGGGTCTTGTATTGGCGGTAGTCTATTTCCAAACGGTAGAAATTATTATCGCTTCCCGAATCAATAGCTCCATTCGAGAAATCCTTTTCAGCTATACTATATTGTACATTAGCAAGCATGAGGGCTTCGGCATTAAGTTTAAGAATGTTTAATTGGGAGGTCGCAGTTGTGTATAGAAGGATAATTTCCTTTTTCATTTCCTCAAACTTAACTTCTCTTTCAAGTTGGGCGGTACGTACATTCAGTTTTTGGCGTTTTACCCGCGCTGTCAAGTCAAAGAGACCGTCCAAAGGAATGTTGACTCCTGCACCTACTGTATATCCGTTCTGTGCCTGTGTTGCATAGGTCAGGTAAGGTGCAATTGCTACATCTGTATAAGTAGACTCGTTACCGAACATACCATACTGGTAGCTGCCCCGTAAACTGAAAAAGCCTAAGAAGGCACGCTTCTCTTTTGCCAGAAGCTTCCGTTCAATTTGTTCTTTTACTGTAGCTAATTCATAGGTCGGAGCGCTTTTTGCGTTCTCGAAAAGAAGATCCAGCGGTGGAAGTGTAATGCTGGAATAATCACTTGGTTGTAGTTTTGAGTAATCGCTTACCTCTTGCGCAGTTACGCTTCCGATGGAGGCAAACAAAAATAGTAATCCTCCGAAGAGGTATCTGATTTGTTTCATAAATTAACCCTATTATCTGCTTTTGCTGTGTTATAGCAACGCAAATATAAGGATTAATTTTATTTAATGATGTTCTTATGGAAGCATTTTATCATCTTTCTTGTTAATTATGAGCAAATACTTGTTTAGAATGCCTCCGTCATGTTGAAATAGAATAAATTCTGCTTGTTCACCATGTCTCTGCCGAAGTCAAGACGGACGTTCATACGGGGCTGAACTTCAATGCGTAAACCGAGTCCCAGATTAGGAAGTACACCTTCGATTTTGCCCGGAGTAGGGCCCATGAAGCCGCATCCTCCCCATGCTACGTAGCCTACATGATTCAGCATCTTCTTCACCCAATTGCTTTTGTCCGTATTTATCATCTGACGGTATTCTGCCATCATCACGTGGGATGACTTGTCGCGAAACTGTCCCATATAATAACCACGAAGGTCGAAAGGAGTGCCGCTGAGTGCGTATTTAGTCAATGGAACATTGCCGAATACATTCTTTGTCTGCACTGTCCAAGCCAATACTTTACGTTTGCCTAGGGTCTTGTATTGGCGGTAGTCTATTTCCAAACGGTAGAAATTATTATCGCTTCC
>Ga0224743_1002_pt2 | contig 11953 bp, 8 predicted proteins | sample LIM_E_Vancomycin_2_FD_161630 | JGI IMG/M metagenome (GOLD analysis project Ga0224743, IMG submission 161630) | Enriched cells from gastrointestinal tract of the lab mouse from Pacific Northwest National Laboratory (PNNL), Richland, Washington... | ecosystem: Host-associated > Mammals > Digestive...
CCCATACTGCGGGAACTTTGGAAAGGAAGTCGAGTACATCCGGATATTTATTGTATTCAGTGGGTGAGTCACATAAATAAGCCATCCACTGGTCGTAAATGACAAACATGGACAATTCATGCGAACGTGTTCCCATGCTCATGGGCGGAGTATTATCTATATCCATTGGTCTGAATTCATCCTGAGTGACACTTCTCATGGATCCCGGAGTATAATCTGCCGGTCCTGCCAACAGGCGGATGAAAGGAAAACGAGTGTGATATTCGGGAGTTAACGTCTTTTCCCAAAAGTTACATTCCGCTCCTCTTACTGCTTCATAGTTCAGTATATTGGGATACGTGCGATGCAATCCGGTAGGGACTGGGCAACCGTGGAAAATAGCTACCATTTGCTTTTCGGCCAGACGTTCTGCAAATTCTTTTCCCCATCGCATGGCTATCTGGTCATTCCGTTCGAAAAAGTCGATCTTTGCTCCGGATACACCGTAGCTGTGCATTTTAGCGATCCAGTCGCTCGGATTCTCTCTGGCGCAACTAGCCCATGTCCAGACGATAATCTTCACATTCCTTTCTTTGGCGTATGAGCATAGTTCTTTGATGTAATCTTCGGACCATCCGGCATCCAAGGTCATATATTCGATATGATTCTTTGAAGCCCAGTCTACGTAGTATTTATATAACTGGAGAGAAAGCTGCTTGTTTCCACTGGGGAAGTCAACACCTTCCAAAACGGCTTTGTGCCACCATTCCCATGCACTCTTTCCCGGTTGCCCATACTGCGGGAACTTTGGAAAGGAAGTCGAGTACATCCGGATATTTATTGTATTCAGTGGGTGAGTCACATAAATAAGCCATCCACTGGTCGTAAATGACAAACATGGACAATTCATGCGAACGTGTTCCCATGCTCATGGGCGGAGTATTATCTATATCCATTGGTCTGAATTCATCCTGAGTGACACTTCTCATGGATCCCGGAGTATAATCTGCCGGTCCTGCCAACAGGCGGATGAAAGGAAAACGAGTGTGATATTCGGGAGTTAACGTCTTTTCCCAAAAGTTACATTCCGCTCCTCTTACTGCTTCATAGTTCAGTATATTGGGATACGTGCGATGCAATCCGGTAGGGACTGGGCAACCGTGGAAAATAGCTACCATTTGCTTTTCGGCCAGACGTTCTGCAAATTCTTTTCCCCATCGCATGGCTATCTGGTCATTCCGTTCGAAAAAGTCGATCTTTGCTCCGGATACACCGTAGCTGTGCATTTTAGCGATCCAGTCGCTCGGATTCTCTCTGGCGCAACTAGCCCATGTCCAGACGATAATCTTCACATTCCTTTCTTTGGCGTATGAGCATAGTTCTTTGATGTAATCTTCGGACCATCCGGCATCCAAGGTCATATATTCGATATGATTCTTTGAAGCCCAGTCTACGTAGTATTTATATAACTGGAGAGAAAGCTGCTTGTTTCCACTGGGGAAGTCAACACCTTCCAAAACGGCTTTGTGCCACCATTCCCATGCACTCTTTCCCGGTTGGATCCAGGAAGTATCGGTCAGACGGCAAGGATCGGCCAGTTTGTATACCAGTTCGTTGTTCAATAATGATTTGTCATCTTCCGAAACGATGATGACACGCCACGGAAAACTACGGTTTCCATCAGTCTTTGCGATGTAATTCTCTCTGGTAACAACCAAATGATTGGAATACCAGTAGTAAGGATTGGAAGGATCGGAGTCTATTGTTTCTTTTGGGTAATTAGCCCATTTTCCGCGCATGGAGTTGTAGCCGTTGGATTCCATATACAAAGCCGGATAATCATAGGTATTTGATTCTGTTACGACCACTTTATAAGGAGAATCGGGATATTCGTATAATACCGGAGAAACAGCAAAACGTTCGTAAGGAATTTCCAACGGACCTTTGTAGACTTTATAGAGTCTTTCAAAGTTTCTATATCCTTGATGCACCTGATGGGTACGTCCGGATTGATCCGTTTCGCCGGAATAATTAGCATCGCATTCCGGATAATAGATGGTTGGGGTGGAAGCTAAGTTGAAAATAGCATCTTCACTGATGATCGTAATTTCTCCGTTGAGACGGGTGACGAAATGATAGGCCACTCCTTCATCATAAGCACGTACTACAAGGTCGCAGCTGTCGTTGAAAGAAACGGTGAGTTCATTATAAGTATCCTGTAATTCTTTGTTTTTACCAACAGGGAAGTCGATAGTCTGATTCACCTTTCTTTTCTTTACCGACTTTACACTTCCGTTGCCGATTACTCTTCCGTCCGCCAGATGTAATCCGATGGGAGAAGGAAGTATAAGTTGTGTATTATCGTACCATACTTCGTATTGGGTACCTTTGTCTATTTTCAGTTTAATCTTCAGTTTTCCGTTAGGAGAAACCGTTTCATATTTCTCTGCCTGTAGCGTGCAGCTTAAAGAGAATAAACAAAGGAGTATTAAATAACTGATTTTTTTCTTATCCATATAATGTGTTTTATTGAGAATTAAAGATGTTATTAAATTTAATTGTGCCAACCTTTTTTTCTTAAATAATCGAGCAAATAAGCAGGTTGATCTGTTTGTAAAATCCGGGCTCCTAGCTGTTCGATCAGATAACCGTAGCTTTTTTCCGGATCGGTCAGTGCAAGATTATCATCATGATTTCCTGCAAGTGATCCCCATAATGTGTTATACCAAATCAAACTTTTCTTAAAAAGTAATTGTTTTATTTTTGGAGGAAGCGGATTTTTGGGGTCTGAATAAATAATTTCGAAAGCAGCAGGACGTAATTCTTTCAAATAGTCTGTGATTATTTTCTCAGCTTCTTTGTTACCTAAATCTATTACTGGCATATATAAAACTTTATCCAAATAAGAACCAAATTCTCGTTTGACAGTTTCTATAGGCTGTCCTCCTTTCATGATTACTTGATTTTGGGTTTCGGTTTTTTCCAATATAGCATATACATCGTCAAAAATGTCATATGCTTTGTCCAAATTAACCATGATTTTTCCTTTTGCTGTTAACAAAGCTTCTTCTAAAGTGGGCACAACATAATTTGTTACTTTTCCATCCTTATCTTTCAATTTTAACTTTTTTATATCTGCCAGAGTCCAGTTTTTAATTTCTCCTTTTCCAGTGGTAGTACGATCTAGTGTATTATCATGCATTAGAATAAGTTGTCCATCTTTTGTTTTTTGAATGTCAATTTCTACAATATCTACTTTCATAGCAATGGCGCTGTCAATAGCAGCAGTTGAATTTTCCGGTGCGCTACGCCAATTTCCCCGATGAGCAACAACTAACACTTTGTTTGATTTTGGATTTAAGAAAGTATTTTTAATTGTTTCTACGTGTTGTTGTGCCGTTACTATGCAGGTTGATAAACAACAGATAATTAATAATAGAGTTGATTTTTGATTTTTCATTATTGCCATATTAAAATAGAATGAATAAGGTTTAATGTACTAATACATTCTTTATAACTTTGATCACTTGATTTGCTAAAGCTGAATACCCTGCGTCGATCGGATGTGTCCCGTCTCCGCCTGCATAATATTCGGGATGGTCGATGACTACTTTCCATAAGTCGTTCACTTCTATGCTGGCACGATTGATATGTTTCAGTGCAATCTGATTACGTACATTCAACCGTTCGGTGATAGGGGCAAACTCTTTCATTCCTTCTCCGGTACGGACGGGAGTGGTGTTTGCCCAGATCAGCTTGGCTTTAGGGGCGTATTTACGAATGATTTTGATTAATTTTGGGAAACTTTTATCATACTCTTCTTCTGTATAATCGAATCCGTGCAAACCATTATTGAAATGGATAACGTCGAACTTTGTATTTTTGAGTACTACGGCCAGTTCTTCGATTAAAGCCGGATCACCTACACTTTTCGAATTGGAGAGCCGTCCTACATATGCTTTTTCTTTCAGAGCTGCTTCTACTTTTCCGTAATATCCGCGTGTGATGGAATTTCCGATAAGCAGTACGTGTGGAAGATCTGTTTTGTTAGCTCCGGGAATCCAAATGTCAGACCATTCGATATATTCACGTGCAATCTTTTTCTGTGCATAAGTGAAAATACAAAGAGACAGTAGAATAAATGTAATAAAGGTGTGTTTCATTATTTTCTTTTTTAAATTGGTTATGTTATATAGGTTCGGATACAAAATTAGGTAATAACAGAAAGATTATATGTGTACAAAGCAATCAAAAAATGAAATATTTGCAGCAAACATTCTATTTTTTGATTGCTTTATATCTATAATAGGGTATAGATAATTTCTATCTTTGTGAAAAAAGTAAAATTTGAAGATCAATATCATGAAAAAGTACATTTTATTTATGATGAGCGTTTGGTTCATCCAGTTGGCTATTTTTGCCCAGTCTAGAATAATAGAGGTTTTTCCGGAGCAGGGAAAAGATATTGAAAATATAGCGTTAGCTTTAAAAAAAGCTGCTGACTGTAAAGGAAGGCCGGTTACTGTAAAGTTTTCACCGAGAATTTATCAGTTAGACCGTGCGAAATCATCACAAGTGTTATATTATATATCAAATACGACTTCTGAGTTGGATGATCCTGATCCGACTAAACATATCGGATTGTATCTTAATACATTAAAGAATATCACTATTGATGGTTGTGGGTCAACTTTATTGATGAATGGTGAAATGACAAGTTTCGTACTTGATAAATGTGAAGGTATTGTTTTGAAAAATTTTAATATAGATTATAAACATCCTACTCAAACAGAGGTTGAAGTATTGGAAGAGGGGAATGATTATTTGATTGTTCAGGTACATCCCACATCCCAATATCGGATTGTAGACGCACAGTTGGAGTGGTATGGTGATGGTTGGTCTTTTAAGAACGGAATAGCGCAGTCGTATGACCGTATAAGTGAAATGACTTGGCGTTCTTGGAGTCCGATGGAGAATTTGCTTCGTACAGTAGAACTTCGTCCAAATGTGTTATATCTGCAATATAAAGAAAAACCACAAGTAGGACTACATACTATTTTTCAGATGCGCGATTCTTTCCGTGACGAAGTGAGTGGATTTGTAAACAGAAGTAAGGGAATACTGTTGGAGAATATCAACTTCTATTATTTAGGAAATTTCGGGGTAGTCTGTCAATACAGTGAGAATATTACTGTTGATCGTTGTAACTTTGCTCCTCGTCCAGGTTCAGGACGTACTAATGCGGGATTTGCTGATTTTATTCAGGTTTCTGGTTGCCGTGGTATGATTGATATTAAGAATTCCCGTTTTATAGGTGCACACGATGATCCTATAAATATACATGGTACACATTTGCGAGTAATAGAATTTTTGTCGGACAATCGTTTAAAACTTCGTTTTATGCATGACCAGACTTTTGGATTTGAAGCCTTTTTTAAAGGAGACGATATAGAACTTGTTGATTCACGTTCTCTGTTGGTAGTAGGGAAGTGTAAAGTAAAAGAGGCAAAATTAGTAACGCCAAGAGAAATGGAACTCACTCTGTCAAGTCCACTCTCTTCGGAGGTAATGCAACAGAAAGACCTGGTTATTGAGAACGTGACGTGGACACCGGAAGTGCGGATTACAAACAATTACTTTGCAAGAGTACCAACCAGAGGGATTCTTATCACAACACGACGTAAGTCTCTGATAGAAGGAAATACATTCTACGGCATGCAGATGAGTGGAATATTTGTAGCCGATGATGGATTAAGCTGGTATGAGTCAGGACCGGTACATGACTTGACTATTCGTCAAAATACGTTTTTAAACTGTGGAGAACCGATTATTAGCATTGATCCGGAGAATAGAGAATATAAAGGGGCGGTTCATAAAAATATTACTATTGAAGAAAATTATTTTTATATGAGAAAAAATAGCTCATGTGCCATTCGAGCGAAGGCTGTTGATGGCCTGATGATACGTCATAATTTGATTTATTCTCTAGATACTGAAAAAAATAAAGAGTCTGATTTTATTCAGATGTATAATTGTAATGAAGTTACAATAAAAGAAAATCGGGTACAGTTGCACCACCTATTTAAATAAATTCTATTTCAATTTTAAAAGAAATAGATAAATATATAGTAAAAGATTTGATTATAGTAAACCCTGGAAATTTATAATACAAACTTCCAGGGTTTATTTTTATAAGAATAACATTTGATGAATAGTTTAATAAAATGGAGAACTTTATTCAGCTACACTCCACAATCTTACTGACTTAAATTCTATATTTCTACAGATATCTGAGAAAGATACTACCCAGCCTACGGTAATAGTTTTTTCTTCTGTTAGTTCAAATATAGGTAAGGCAGATGTTTTATTAGTATGTTCTGACTCAAATTTGAGGTAAGAGAGGATAATGTCTGACTTTTCCAATTCTTCATTGTCAGGTAGTGATTCGCCTTGAGCTACAGCAAAATGGATATTGGTACTGCCAGAACCTATATTTGCGGCGTTTTTTACTTCGATACGCATTTCATACTTTCCTTCTGGTAAAGTAAATGTTTGCCAGATCTTTCCGTTGTCATAATATCCCTGACTCCATTGTGTTGTTTCGAACTGAATTGTTCCATCGTTATATTCTGTGAAGCCGGCACCTCCATTGGCATTTTTAGTTTCCATAACTTCATTCCATTTCCAATCGTAAGGTTTTCCCCATTTATTGTTTACATCATATCCTCTAAATGGATATCCGGCATTCTTAATATAAAGACTGGTTAGGTCTTTTGTAATGCCAATGTAACTTTGGGAAGGCAATGTAACTTCTTTATATTCTGTAACAAATTCGTCCAAGGAAGTTGTTGTCGGTTTATATATACTATTGTACCGGAGTATTCCATTAGCTTTAAAATTGTCGAGTTCTGTTGTAGTCTCGTCAACTGAAATATATTTCGAGCCTAAAGTTCCGTCCTGACGTTCATATTCAAGGTTACAGCCTACTAAACCATCTCCTCTTGATATATTCCAATTCAGTTTGGCTGCCCATATTCTTTCTGATTGTCCACTTTCATTTACAATTTCTTTTTGTTCAGGAGAGATACTATGTAAAATCCGGTTGGTTAATGCTTGTTGGTATAGTTCGCCATATGCATAAGCAGATACCTCTGTCGGGATAGATGTGTTGTTTTTGGGATCATAGGTGACTATCGAGAAGTCATATTGTCCTTCTGTTAAATTCTCTAACATAAATTCGAAGGTTTCTCGTGGTTCCGTACGTTCTATTGGAAACTCTTTAAACTTTTCTTCCAATGTAATAGGATCTTTGTAACTGATAACACATTTTACCTGATTTACACCGTACATCATTTTTCCTTCTATTTTGATTCTGTTTTTTCCAGTAAAAGCTTTGAGTGAATCAAGTTTTCCTACATAGATTTTTTCTCCCTCGTCTAGATAAGGCTGAATGCCATCCAGCATGCCATTACATGAATAGAAAAAGCACAGGATACTACAGAGAATCAATATATTTATTTTTTTCATACTTTTGCTTTGTTAAAAGGTTATTGTATCGGGGTTCCGTAGAACCAAAGTTGCTGCATAACTACCAATCCGGCACCGTCATGAGTAGAAAGTATTTTAAATCGAATGTATCTTACTGGAGGAATATCTGCCGGAAATTCAAATTCTTCTCCTTTACTAGCATATGTTATATCTTCTTCTGAATTTGAACCGGCGGGCCATCCGGAAGGTTTTATGCTTTCACAATCTGCCAGTTTGGTCCATCCGTCCCAACTTCCGTCCGAAGATGGTAAATCAGAACGTCCCCATACTTCCCATTCTTTGATAGCACCTGCACGATAGTAATAACTACCTCCCATGGAGCGTTGCCATGAGGTGAAGCGGCTTAATTGAGCGGTTTGACCCATATCGAATGTAAACCATACAGGAAACTCGGAAGGATTAAAGTCATAACCGTGAGCATAATTCCAACTGTTTAATCCATGATCTCCATTGAATAAAGACTCCAAAGTATGACCTGCGTTGTCCATCTTTATATCATTGGCTAGATAGAAAGTTTTGAATTTGGTCAAATCCAATTTTTCTTCATATAGTGGTGTCAAGGTTGTTAAGTATTCTTCTGACTGGTTATCATATAGATCGCGGACACGAACTTTAAAATCATGTGGTTCGGCAGAGAACCCTCGGAGTGTAAAGCCGATGTTTTTTACAGAAGTATATTCTGTATGTTCTATATTCCAATTACCTTTTGAATCTTTTGTAGATACATCAAAGATGAGATAGTTTCTGCCTCCATTTGTAGTATGTATATAAATACCTCCGAATGTAGGATTTACCTCTATTTCTTCAATGGCAGTAAGGTATGCCGGTTTTCCAGGTACTATTTCGGTGATGATAGCTTCTCCTTCTTTCTCCATTTTGTTAACGGCTGAGATTACTAGTTTTTTCGGATTCGTATTTCCGAAACCTTCTATTGTCGTTTCATCAGTATAGAGAGAAGCACGTGCTTCCATTTCTTTTCCATTGTCAAGTGTATATTTTATTTTGATATACAATAGATCTTCGTCTGTTGGAGCAATGAATTTCAATGTCACTCCACCAGGAATTTGTTCATAGGAAGTCACTTGTACTGTACCAGGAGCATGTCCACTGCCATCCCCATAAGGTTTATGAGTTTCTACATCTTCGCAACTGTGTAGCAATACTGCCGCACATGCCATCCATATATAATATAAGATTCTTTTTTTCATTGTTTTTCGATGTTTATAATTACCATCCATACGTTTGAATTAATTTGTCGTCTACTTGTAAGTCTTGTTTTTTTATAGGCCACAAATAGTCTTTAGTTGTAAATGCGCGAGGAACAAAGAGAGTTGTGACTTTATAAAAGTCTTCCTCTATTTCTCCTTGTACGTTCCATCCTTTAATGGATTTACTCAGTTCTTTTGAAGCGTCTTTCCATCGTCTGAGATCATTGTATTGATGTCCTTCCAACGCAAGTTCAATTTTACGTTCCTGTTTGATGATACTTCTCATCCCATCTTTAGTTTTAGGTTTGGTAGGATCATTGCTGTACTTTTCCCATGCTACTCTGACATCTCCTATATCTTCGGTCTGTCCAAGTACACCTTTTTTCAATCCAGAACGTTCGCGTACCTTCCGTAGGTATGTATAAACTTCTTCCGGTACATTATTATCACCTTCTGTAGCTTCATTAAGTGATTCTGCATACATTAGATACAAGTCGCCTAATCTGATAATAGGGAATGGGTATTCGTAGACTACTTGTGAAGATTGAGTTATAGCATTTTGATAATATACTACTTTTTTAGCGAAATAACCTGTAATGGAGTAGTTAAATCCCCATTTGTTTCCAGAGTTTCTTCCATATTTACCATCTACATAATTCAAGTCATTGACATCTGTACGTCCGTTACCATACCAAGTGGAACCATCGAAACCGAGAGACCCGTAGAAGCGGGGTTCTCTGTTGAAGTGAAGTACGGCAGTGGTCCAGCCTGTTCGCATGTTATATTTATCAGCACTAGTCACTTGTCGGGTTGTGTAACGATTATCATAGTTTCCGTTTGTTAACCATTCTTTGTCTTCGTCAATGGGCACTCCATTTTTACTGTAAAATTGTTCTGCTGTTTCCAGTGTAGGAGCATATACACCTGCTGCCCTGCTTTGCAAAATACCTCCTGTCACTTCACCGTTTCCACTACCTTGTTTTAAGGAAGGAAGAATACAAGCCATAGAGAGGTTCTGCAATTCGTTAGTACCTTGTTTGCCTACACTCCATACCAATTCGGGGTTAAAACGTTCTGTTACCGTCTGACGGATATTCATACTGTAAAATATTTCTTCGGGTAAATCCTGACTATAAGACATATCCATGCTACAATCGTAAAGCTTGCATCCGTTGGCTTCTGCTGATTCGATTGCCGCTTTGCAGGCTTCCGCGGTTTTTACCCATTTTTCACGGCTGAATTCTTGATTGATGAGCGGTTTTCCTTCTTTATTTCTAAAGTTTGCATACTCCTTGTTGCCATTGAAGAGAGGACTGGCTGCCCATAATAGGATTTTGGCTTTTAGGGCGAGTGCGGCAGGCTGCGTCAGACGTCCCATTTCAGTAGCTTCCATAGTGATGACCGGCGGAAGGTCTTTGTAAGAGTCATCTATTAATTTTACCATAAAGTCTACTACCTGGTCTACCGGCATACGGGTTACTTTTACTCCTTCAGACGAAGTTGATACGGGGAGAGCTTCGTCTACAATAGGGATAGGGCCGTAGTGCTCAAACAAGAAGAAATGATAGTAGGCTTTCAGTACATTTACTTCGGCTATCCATCTCTTTCGTTCCGAATCCGTCAGGTCGTTTACTTTATGCTGATCTCTCACATAACTTAGGAAAATATTACATTCCCGGATGGCACGGAACATAGGAAGCTTACTTCCTCCTTCTCCATCCCAATAGTTGGCATATGGCGCATTTGTATTCTGCAATCCGCGGGCTATGTAAAAGCTGACTTCATTATCAAAATAAGAATCTTTGTCGGTATAAAACCAACATTCGTGTCCGGCTCCCATACCGGGTATGCGTTTAACGGAACCATGATCGGGGACGAAATGATAGCAATTTGCCAAGTAACGCTGGGCTGTATTCTTGTTGTTAAATACAATGTCCAATGTTGTCACGTTATCGGGAACGATGTCCAAATAATCCGAACAGGAACAAAGCAAGCCCAAGCTGATGAATAGAATATATTTCGTAAATTTTTTCATATCGTTGCTTATTAGAAGTTAATGTTAATGCCAAGATTATATACTCGCTGGATGGGGTATCCCAGACCATTATTTCCCATTTCTGCATCCCATAACTTAAATTTACTGAAGGTCAGCAGGTTGCTTCCTGTCAAATATAAGCGTAAGGATTGCACGCCTATTTTTTTCAAGGCTTTCTGTGAGAATGTATATCCCAATTCTACTGTTTTCAAACGGAGGAATGAACCGTCGTGCATCCACCAGGTGCTTGTTACCATATTATTATCAACAAGTGTGGGAGACAGGCGAGGCCAGAATGCATATATGTCGCGGTTGTTTTCAGACCAATGGTCGTTAGCAATGACATCTAAACATTGCTGTACGCCTATACGATCACCGGCATCATAATTTACAAAAGGGGATGTATTTCTGGGATCGATGAAGAAAGATACTCTTGCATTTCCCTGGAAGAACATAGAAAGGTCAAACCCTTTGTAACCGGCAGAAAATCCGAAGCCATAGGTAATCTCCGGCTGATTAGGATAGCCGAGGAAAGTCTGGTCTTCATCTGTAATCTTTCCGTCGCCATTCAAATCTTTATATTTGATGTCTCCCGGCATAGCTCCACCATTGAAACTTGTCTGTGAGGGAGAGTTGGCAACATCGTTTACATCAATAAACAAGCGTTCGGCAATATATCCGTAATTGTGATTGATAGCCTGCCCGATTCTGGAGCGGTATCCTTGTCCGTAACTGGCATAATCCAGTTCTTCATAAACTTCATACCTACCTTTGGCGAGTGTGAAGTTTCCCATTCCTTTTATCCAGAAATCTTTGTTGGCAATATAAGAATAGTTGGCAGACAAATCAATTCCTCGGGAGGATGCTTCACCTATGTTTGCGCTTACTCCGGCAGAAAGTCCCATACTAGATGGAATATGAGCACGAGGTTGGTAAATCTGGGTACGGCGTTCATAGAAGAAGTCCGTCTGGATTTCCAAAGCACTGTTGAACATACCCAGTTCAAAACCTAAATTTACTTTCTTCGATTTTTCCCAAGTGATATAGATGTTGGGATAACGGGAAACAGATACGCCGTTCATATGATTATCATAATCTGTTCCGAAGAATTGATCGCGATTTCCATCGTTGGGGTTCACTTCCGACAAATAGTAGAAACGGTCTTCCGAGCTTCCGATAGCAT
>Ga0224743_1161_pt1 | contig 11733 bp, 8 predicted proteins | sample LIM_E_Vancomycin_2_FD_161630 | JGI IMG/M metagenome (GOLD analysis project Ga0224743, IMG submission 161630) | Enriched cells from gastrointestinal tract of the lab mouse from Pacific Northwest National Laboratory (PNNL), Richland, Washington... | ecosystem: Host-associated > Mammals > Digestive...
GCAAGTCAAAGCACCACTGACCATGGCGAGTGAAGAGGCTTTGTCCTGCGTTGGGGCAGCACGTTCGCCCACAGTGACTGCCTCAGCCAGCTCGATATTGGCCGCATAAGCTGAGGTATCTGAAAATACGATATCATCTTCACCGCTGCCCGCGAGGACTTGAAACTCATGCGACGCAAATCCACCAATCGAGCCGGTATCGGCTTGCACCGCACGAAAATCTAACCCAAGACGGGTAAAGATATTATGATAAGCGCGGTACATATCATCATAGGTGCGCTGTAGTGAGGGCTGGTCGATATGAAACGAATAGGCATCTTTCATGATGAATTCACGTGAACGCATCACCCCAAAGCGTGGGCGAATTTCATCACGAAATTTGGTTTGTACTTGGTAGTAGCTTACAGGGAGCTGTTTATAGCTTTTTAGCAAGTTACGCGCGATATCGGTTATCACTTCTTCATGCGTTGGACCTAACACAAAGTCGCGTTGGTGACGGTCTTTAAACCGCAGCAGCTCAGGACCATAGGCTTCCCAGCGACCTGATTCTTGCCAAAGCTCGGCAGATTGCACCACAGGCATTAGTAGCTCTTGGCAGTTGATGGCATCCATCTCTTCACGGATGATTTTTTTGACTTTTTGTAAGGTTTTTAGACCCATCGGTAGCCACGTGTAGAGACCCGACGCAGATTTACGAATCATCCCTGCACGGAGCATTAATTGGCTGGAGATGATATCGGCATCACTTGGGGTTTCTTTTAACGTTGCAAAAGTAAATTGACTGGCTCGCATGGCACACCTTGTTTGTACGGCTTGAAATAAGAAAAACGAGAATGGATAGACTATTTGGTAAACCGATTATCTTATTTTATGCCACTGGGTGGTGCAATAGTTTTTTTAATTTTTACCAAGTCGATGCCGTATTTTTGGACTTAGCATTTTTGGACTTAGCATTTTTGGTTTTAGCATTTTTGGACTTAGCATTTTTGGTTTTAGCATTTTTGGTTTTAGCATTTTTGGTTTTAGCATTTTTATAAATTATGACAATTTGGTCGTACCCATTGGCTATTTAAACTAACTACATTGAAATTATGGCAAGTCATAACCATACAAAATAGTATCCACTATTAAACTGTTAGGAATGGATACATGACCCAACTCCCCACTTCGTCTTCCACGCCATCAGCTGAGGCAAAACCGACTACGAACTTGCCAGAACCGCCCGCATCGGGCAACAAAAAGCCGGTTTCTTTTTGGGTGAGTTTATTTTTACTGGCTGTGATTGCGGTGGCGGGTTGGCTATTTTTGCAATGGCAACAAGCAAATACGCCTAAAAAAGTTGAGGTTTTAACTCGCGAAGGCGTGGTCACTAAGATTCAAAGCCTCAATCGACTACAAACCGTGGCATATAATGTCGATACCGTTATCACTAGCCAAAAAGAGGGCAATTGGTACGCCCTGTGGCAAGATCAACAAAAGGGGCTGTTTGTTGCTCATGGGCGGGTGACCGCGGGCATTGACTTAAATCAATTAAAACCTACTGATGTACAAGTGACCCCAGATGGTAGCCATGTCAGTATCACCTTGCCCGCTGCGCAGATTTTGGATAGTTATTTAGATAACATTGAAGTGTATGATATTCAAACAGGGGTATTTGGCATGGTGCAAGCCGACCCGCAAATATTTAACCAAGCGCAAGTGGCTGGCAAAAACCAAGTGCTGACATCCGCTTGCCGCTCGGGCATTCTACAAACTGCCAATGATAATGCCCAAAAGCAAGTGCAATCGCTATTTGCACTGGCAAATGTACAAGTGAGTGTAAAGGTCACCGCGCCTACTAATAATTGTCGTTAAACCGATTGTTTGCGCCTAAATAACATTAATCTAAGGATAAAACCGATTTTTAGTTTTGTATTGTTTTTTTTGTCCTGTCAGAATTGGTATGAAAGGCATAAATAATAGATATGTAACCTACCTTAATCATAGGAATGTTGCTAAAATCTCAACTTTATAACCCGCTAGCTAGTCCACTAGATAACCCGCTAGTTTTAGACGACATGTATTTGCTACATCATCAAAAATTGTAATCATCATAGCCAGTTAACGTATCCCTAACCCAGGTTTACGATAATTTATTGCAGGGATGCTTGATGGCGTTTTAGTCGTGTAAAAGATTAATTCGCTAGCTGTTGGAGAGTTTACTCAATGAATGTCACATCTGCCTCAGATCGTCTAAAAAAAGTGATGCGGATTGCTTTGGTTGGCATCAAGCCTGGCGACCAAGTGATGCTAAAAGGCTATCTACGCCTCTTGCTTAGACTCGAAGCAGACCTTGAATGGGTATCAGCGAACAATCAGCAAATTGATTTATTTATGGTCAATCATGATTTGCGTCATGCTGAAAGTGTTCAAAAGTTAATTAGTAGCAAACACAATACGGCAACTATTTATACCGCTCGTAGTGAGACGGAAAGCGGCTATTTATCGCAAGATTTATTGGTGTTACCCATCAAAGATTTAGCGCCATTGAGCGAGTGGTTGTTTTCACAATTGCCGTTCTTGTCTGGTATACCTGTTGACAATATGCCATCCGCTGCCGCTAAACTCACCGCTGATGCCGTTGACGCTTATCAATCAGCGACAGACAATACATTAACACTAGCGCTTAGTCTTTAATGCGCCTGCTCGAGTTGGCAATCCATCATCTGGTGTTGCCCAGTCTACGCAATTTTTAGCTGTTACCATCAGTGATACCCCAATGCCCCTAACCCACTTGCCAAATCTAGTCAGTCGGTGAATTGGCGCTAGAGGGCGGCATTAATATTGGCTATATGGCACACCTGGGCAAGAACGCTTTAGCTTTATTTGGCCGATACTATCGCGAAAAGCGATGGGTATTTTTAAAACTGTTACGCTAGTAAATATTTGGATACAAATATGAATGATTAGTTGTTTCAAATGGACAGCCGTATTAAGCTCAGTGAGCCATTTATTGTGCTATCTAATAAAGGATTGCACGAATTAATCCATACCATAAGTGGCTATAAATAAAGCAGCTAATCGTTTGACAGAGCACGATAAAGCATCTCATTAATGTAGCGTTAGTTTACACGGTAACCATTCACCATTAACTATTAGCCATGGAAAAGCGCTCAACAGCATTCAGGGCTTTTTTCATGTCCATCCTATCACACCATCCTATCACACCATCCTATCACACAATGAATTCGTAACATTTTCTGCATTTCATCCGACTTTTTATACAACTTAAGTTTAATAATTTAGCCAAATGTGATTTAAAAATTGCTATGGATTGCCCCATTACCTTTCATCGGTATAATTCATCATTTTGTCATATAACCTGACTACACTACCGTCACCGACGGACGATGGTTTATCGATTTTCTCAATAGGATGACGCAATTTGGGAAATTGAGATAAACCATCGTTTTTATTTTGTGTTAACGGCTGCTGTTAGAGTTTGTAAGCTTTTTTACTTGGGGCTAAGCGATGCAATAGGTCATTTAATTAGCCAATCAATTTGCCAACAGATAAGTGACAATGATGAATTTTTCCAACCTTACCACACGTTTGCTATGCGTATTATTGCTGGTTTTTTTGGTGTTTTTGGCGATGGTGTATTGGATTATTGACCAAAAAGCCAAGCCTAACGTCGCCAAACTGACCTCTCAGACTATCATTGAAACTGGCAATGAGGCGGTGAATGGTATTTTGTCGCGTGTGAGTCAAATTGATGGCATGGCAGTGACAGCGAGCCGTATGACCGGCAGTTTGCCCAAAAATGCCGATATCATCAACACCAGTGTTGGCAATTTAATGGCAAATATGGATAAAGGCATTGTCGGTGGCGGTGTGTGGTACGACCCTTTAATGTACAAACCTAACGTCGATGAAGCCGCGTTTGTTTGGCAACGCGATATGCAGGGTGTCATGCAATCTGCCAGTCAATATCAAGCCATCAATCCTGGCTATCAAGCACCAGCCAAACTTACCGCAAATCGGGTAGCCGACCAAAAAACCCAACCACAGCTTGCCATGCCCTATTACCGTGATTGGTGGTATGTGCCTGCTGTGTATGCCAATCATGACCACTGTGTGTGGAGCCGTGCTTATATTCACCCGGCAACCAAACAGCCCGTCATGACCTGTGCCAAGGCGATTTTTAATGCGCAAAACAATGGCTTTGAAGGGGTGGTGAGTTTTGATGTGCTGCTCGGCCGTATGCAGTCGATGGTCAAAGAATGGCAGCGCAAAACAGGCGGTTATGTGTTTTTGGTCGATATGAACAACAACTTTTTGACCTTCCCCAATGAAGCCCAAGTCAAACAAGTGACCGCTACTAACCCGCAAGGCGAGATGATTGATGTCAATAGTTTTGCCAAGAAAAACCCTGATTTTGCCCCCATTGCCAAAAGCTTAGACAACATCAATGACAACATCATCAAACAAGCGCAAAAAATAGACGGTGGTAAATTTGATTTTACGACCAATACGCTAGTGAGTAGTACCAACCTACAAAAAATCTCTCCCTCAGAGGCACGCATCATTTCAGCCATGCTAATGACCCAAAGCGGGCAAAATGAAAATCTCAACGCTACTCATTTTGTCGAACAAGTCAGCTTAGACAACGATTTATTGCTCAAAACCCCTTCCACAGCGTTTATTTTTGCCATGCCGATGACCAATTGGAAAATGGTCATCGTCAAACCCAATCAAGAACTGATGTTATTTGCCAATCAGCTAGGTAAACAGTTGCAATGGTATATGCTATTGGGTTTCTTACCGGTACTGCTATTAAGTGGTTATATTTTCCACCGTATTTTGGCGGTACCGCTGCACCAAGTCGCTCGTAACGTCCGTGAAATCGGTCAGTTGATTGCACAAAAAAAATATCTGTCACTCAGTGATCACAAATTGCCACCGGCAAACATTCAAGAAATTGGCGTGATTACTGACTCGATGAACCAGCTGGTTGATCGGGTGGTCGAGAACGAAGGCGCATTAGCAAAAGTCAATGAACGCTTAGAGCAGCAAGTGGTGGAGCGTACCGAAAACTTACACCAAGCGTTAAAAGATTTAAAAGCCTCTCAAGTGCAGTTGGTACAATCAGAGAAAATGGCAACCATCGGTCAAATGGTCGCAGGTGTTGCCCATGAAGTGAACACGCCATTGGGCTATGTGGGTAGTAACTTAGAGTTGATTGATGAAAATATCGTACGTTATGACGAATTGATTGACCATACCCAGCAGCTCAAACAGCTGATGCAAGAGTCGCCGACTGATACAGCAACCATCAACCAAACCATTGAACAAACCATTGCTTGCAGTGATGAATTGGTCGCCGATGCGGTGAGTGATGATTTGCATGGATTGGTGGATGATGCCAAATTTGGGGTAAGCCAAATCTCAGAATTGGTCGTCAATTTACGTGATTTTTCTCGCATCGACCAAGCCAAAATCAAAGCCGTCGATATCAACGACTGTATCAAAAACTCCCTAGTCATTGCCCGTAACAATATCAAGCATTTAGAGGTGATAACTGAGTTAAATGCTATCGAACCGGTTAGTTGTAACCCATCCCAGATTAACCAAGTGCTGCTAAACCTATTTAATAACGCGGCACAAGCGATGGGGCAAACTCAGCACCCTACATTACACATTACTAGCACAGAAGATGCCGCTAACGTGTATATCAGTGTGGCGGACAACGGTACTGGGATGAGCGCTGAGACCCAAGCCAAGATTTTTGAACCGTTCTTTACCACCAAAGCGGCAGGCGAAGGTACGGGATTGGGTCTTGCTATTTCGACCCAAATCATGCAGCAGCATAACGGCGATATTCATGTGCAATCACAACTTGGCGAAGGCACGACATTTACCATTAGATTGCCCAAAACAGCGATTAGCAGCCAACAATCACCCAAGCTTTTAATCGCAGAAGAAAGCTAGTGCTAATGTTAGATAACCGATGGCTGACAGGCACGCTGCTCAGCCATATACAAGCCACGCTTGATTGTAGTCAACCTTAATTGTAGTCAACCTTGATTTTAGTCAACATACCTAAGTGACATGACCATGATAACGACTGTAACCAAACCCAAAATCGCCTTTATCGATGATGAAGACCGCATTCTACGCAGCCTAAAAATGCATTTTCGCGCCACCCATGATGTGTTTACCACTACCGAGCCCGATGAGCTACTAAGCTATGTGCAAAATAACGAGGTCCAAGTGGTGATTAGCGACCAACGCATGCCAAAAAAACTGGGTGTCGAAGTACTAAAAGATATCAAAGACGTATCACCCCATACTATCCGCATCTTATTGACCGGCTATGCAGACTTAACTGCGGTAATTGACTCCATCAACGAAGGAGAGATTTTTCGCTACATCACCAAACCTTGGCAGACGGATGAGCTTAAAAATATCGTCAACCAAGCCACCCAAATCGCGCTGCAAACCAAAGATGTATTCAAAGAAAATCTACAGGCCACTCAGCCAACCATCGCCAAACGCAAAGTGTTGGTGATCGATGACAGTGAGATGGTATATTTACAGATGCAGCAAAAATTCACCCAGTTTGAAACGCACTGGGCAAATTCATTAGAAAAAGCGATTGAGTTACTTGAAAATGACCGTTTTGGCGTGGCCATCACCGATGTGTCCTTGGGTGGCGAGAACATTTCACCCGTGATCTATGCGTTAAAACAAAGTTTTCCAGATTTAGCGGTATTGGTACTCACCTCACTCAACGATAGCCACACCTTAATCGACTTGATCAATAAAGGGCAAGTATATCGCTACCTGCCGCGTCCCAGTAATTTGTTGTTACTCGAAATCAGTATTCAGCGCGCTTATGATTATCACGAAACCTTAGTCAATCAACCAAAATTACAAGCGCGACATGTCGTTGATGCGGTCACTGAAGTTGAAACGCGTAGTTTTGGTAATAAAGTCAAAAAATTCTTATCACGCTTTGGTATTGGTAAATCGCGCTTTGCCTAGCTTAAAATCTAGTGGGTAAGATAACAGGTTCAAAGCGTCGCATTTGAGCCGTCTCAATCAATGAATGTTAGCCATAAAAAAACCGCCTAGAGTCACGACTTAGGCGGTTTTTGAGCGGTTTTTAATAGCCGATGATTAAGCTGTTTGCTCGTACACTGGGTGTTTGGCGCAAATTGCTTGGACTTTTTCACGCACTTCGCCGATAACTTTTTCATCACCGCGGCTATCGAGCACATCACAAATCCAGCCAGCCAATTCTCTTACTTCCGCTTCACCAAACCCACGGGTAGTGACTGCGGGCGTACCAATACGCACCCCAGACGTTACAAACGGTGATTTAGGGTCATTTGGTACCGCGTTTTTGTTGACGGTGATGTGGGCATCGCCCAACCATTTATCCGCTTCTTTACCGGTGATTTCTTGTTTGATTAAGCTAATCAGCATTAAGTGATTTTCTGTGCCGCCCGAGACGATATCATAACCACGCGACATGATGACATCTGCCATGGCTTTGGCGTTTTTAACCACTTGTTGTTGGTAGGCTTTGAAATCTTCGCTTAACGCTTCTTTAAAACACACAGCTTTACCCGCAATCGCGTGCATTAATGGACCACCTTGGTTTCCAGGGAACACGGCAGAGTTGAGTTTTTTCTCAATCTCTGGGTTGGCTTTTGCCAAGATTAAGCCTGAACGTGGACCGCGTAGGGTTTTGTGGGTAGTGGTGGTAGTAACGTCAGCGATTTGCACAGGGCTTGGATAAACACCTGCAGCAACCAGTCCTGCTACATGTGCCATGTCGACCATCAAGTATGCGCCAACGCTGTCTGCGATGTCACGGAATTTTTGCCAATCAACCACTTGGCTATAAGCAGAAAAACCCGCGATAATCATTTTGGGTTGGTGCTCTTTGGCTAGGCGTTCGACTTCATCATAGTCGATGATGCCCGTTTCTTTATTTAAGCCATATTGTACGGCTTTATAGTTGATACCAGAGAAGTTCACATGTGCACCATGCGTCAAGTGACCGCCATCGGCAAGGCTCATGCCAAGTACCGTGTCACCCGCTTTTAATAAGGCTAAAAATACCGCGCTGTTGGCTTGGCTACCCGCGTGTGGCTGAACGTTGGCATAGTCTGCGCCAAACAATTCTTTGGCACGGTCAATCGCTAATTGCTCAACCACGTCAACATACTCACAGCCACCGTAATAACGTTTGCCTGGATAACCTTCGGCATATTTATTGGTCAATTGGCTACCTTGCGCTTCCATCACCGCTGGTGAACAGTAGTTTTCTGAAGCAATCAGTTCAATATGGTCTTCTTGACGTTTGGCTTCATTGTCCATCGCTTGGGCAAGTTCAGCGTCAAACTGGTGAATAGTGACATTTTTAAACATGGCAATTTCCTTTTAAGTGAGTCAAAAAATGGGCGGATAAAACCGAAAATATGGCTTAGTTTAGCATGGTTTGGTTTTTTTTAGTGAATAATCCAGCCATTTGACTGAATTTGTCCTATTACTTGTCTTCGGCTACTGACCTGACTGATATTGGTTTGAAAAACTCATTAATACAACGCGCCATCCAAAAAATTTTCATAAAAAAAGACAGTTACCCTAACTGTCTTTTTTTGGCTAACTATTTAAATACTAGCGCACAGCAACCAGTGGTTTTTGTACTTATCCTTCCCCTTTGTCAGTGCTGACATGAATCATGCCGTTTTCTTCTTCACCCATAAGGCTATTTTCAAACGCAGGCAAAAAGGTCTCACTAATCAAAAAATGCCTGCCTTGCCATCGGTAAAGGGTGGTGCGTCGCCAGCCTTGCGCTGTCACATCAATCCAGCGATTGGTCATCACTGCGCCATGCCGACGAAACAGTATATAGCCAATCGGTGTTGTGCCCAGATTTGCCAATTTTCGCGCATTACCAATGAGACTGGCAAACGGAAATACGGACCGCGCCACCACCCACGCATCTTGATTAGGCTTGCCAAATAATAAGGCTTCGCGCACCCACGCCGATTGCCTCATACCAAGCGGTAACTGCAATTGGCTCTTTTCGCTCAAAGACAAGGTTTGCCGCCCTTCAAACGTCGGCTGTACGATGAGTTTATGCTGAGATAAGGCTTCAAATTTGGCGGTGAGCGACCCTGTTGACGTCAGCCAAGGGATAAGTTTCGGCGGTATCTGCTGTTTGTGTGCTGCACTCAAATGCGCGCCAGCCAGGTTTAGGTTTAGGTTTAGACCAACATTTATCATTATTTTTTCAAAAACTCATTATCGGGTATTGTGCCTTGCGCGGCAACGTCGCCAAAAAATTGGCTTTTATAGGTGTCATTAAAAGGTAACGCGGTCATCGCATCGGCTTGGTACGCCAATATAGCGTGCTGTTCGTCTTGGCAAAATTGGGCAATGGCAGGGGCAAACACCTTGTCGTAGACACGGTGTAGCGAATGGGTCAACACTGGATAAAAGCCGCGAATCAACTTGTGCTCCCCTTGGGTACCAGGGTCAAAGTAGTGAAGGCCATGCTTGATAGCAAACTCAATGCCTTGGTAATAACACAGCTCAAAATGTAAACAATCATACTCTTCTAGGCAGCCCCAATAGCGACCATATAACGTGCTGATAGCGGCATCGCCATCGAAAAAAAACAAACTACAAGCCACGATATCACCGTGCGCGTTATGCGCTTGAGCGAGCATCAGCTTGTCTACCATAGTCTGCCCAAGCTGCTTAAAAAATGCTAAATTCAAATACGGCTGCCGTCCTCTCACCAGATAGGTCATGGCATAGCATTGGTAAAAAACTGCCCAATCCGCCTCGGTGATATCGTCACCGATTTTAACCTGACAACTTAAATTTTGTTTGAGTACTTTTTGGCGTTCCACCTTAATTGACTTGCGTTTCTTGGCAGTTAATGTTGCCAAAAACTCATCAAAACTTGCGAATTTTTTATCCTGTAGATTGCGATTTTGCCATAAAAACTGACAGCTTAGCCGCTCGCAAAGATTGGGCATATTGTGCAACGCTTGGACATTTTTTGGGGAGACAAAAAGCCCGTGCCAAGTGGATGCTTGATAGCGACTTGCCAACTCATCAATCGCTTGTAGTAAGGTCTGATACAGTGGCGCGGTTAATGACTTACCTTGTGCCACCCAAATCCGCTCGCCGGTGACGGGGGTAAAGGGGACGCTTGTCACCAATCTTGGATAATAATTTCTACCATAGCGCTCAAAGGCTTCTGCCCAGCTAAAATCAAACACATATTCGCCTTGGTGATGCTTTTTGATAAACACGGGCATCACGGCAATCAGTTGACCACTGTCATCGACAATCTGCACATACTGCACCCACCAATCGCTGCGCCCGCCAATCAGCTTTGCATCTATGAGCGCTTGCCAAAAATCAAAGTGCATAAAGGGCGTATCAGGCGTTTGCCACTGTGTCTGTGAGCGCCAGTCAAACTCAGTGGTAAATTGATAGTGATAGGACATATGTTAGTATTATTGTAGTTTTATGAACGGATTATTATACCTTGTTTTTAGCCAAAAATACGGGCTTATCCTTTTACGCAATCTGGCACAATTTGGCACAATTTTGCAAAATATGTATGGGGTTGGGCGGTATGGTTTATAACGGTGACTTTATTGCAATAGCCAAGATTAGCGTTTACACTGAACAACTTAGCAGCCAACTGCTTGATGCGCTTTAAGCTTTTTTTCACTCACTTGTCATCCTCTACCATGCCAACACTGATTTTATTTAACAAACCTTATGGCGTACTTAGCCAATTTCGCAGCGATGATAATAACAACTTTGCGACGCTCAGCGATTATTTTAGCGACAAAAGCCTACGCGTGGCGGGGCGATTAGATGCCACTTCCGAAGGATTGCTACTGCTAACCGCTGATGGACAAGTCAATAAAGCCTTGACCCATCCACCCAAAGCCAATGCAGGCAAACAACAAGGCAAAACCTACTGGATACAGGTGGAAGGCGATGCAAGCGATGCCCAGTTACAACAACTACAAACAGGGGTGCCACTCAAAGACGGTATCACCTTACCTGCCGAAGTTGTACGGCTAAGCGAAACACAAATTGCCGAGCATATTTGGCAAGCGCCGGACAAGATTGCCAAACGCAAAGTCACCACGTGGCTCGCCATTACTATTTTTGAAGGTAAAAATCGTCAAGTACGTCGCATGGCGGCCCATGTGGGACTGCCTTGTCTTCGGCTGATTCGCATGGCATCAAGTGGCTTTAGTTTGGGAAATTTAGAGGTGGGCGCATCCACACAAATACCGCTATCACCTGCCGATTTAAAGCGACTGGGCGTCCAACCTTTATCCGCGGCAACGACAACGCCTAAATCGCCACAATCAAAGCACCCAACAAGCCGACGCAAACAGCCGTGATTAGACAGCCATGAGCAGACAGCCGTAAGGAAACCGCTATGAGAAAACAGTCATGATTGGTTACATCTATCGTTTTTTTCAAAGCCGCCCTCGTCTACTGTTAGGATTTGCCACCATGGTGGTGGTGTATTTTGGGTTATCGACGCTGGTTGGCCTATTGCCCAAAGATTGGACGTTGGCGGTAGCCTATGATAAATTGAAGTTTGTGACGCAATTTTTGCTGGCTTGGAATATCGGACTTTGGGTTTATTTACTGGCTATTTTTCGGATGATGTATAAAGCCGATCAAAAT
>Ga0224743_1047_pt1 | contig 10730 bp, 5 predicted proteins | sample LIM_E_Vancomycin_2_FD_161630 | JGI IMG/M metagenome (GOLD analysis project Ga0224743, IMG submission 161630) | Enriched cells from gastrointestinal tract of the lab mouse from Pacific Northwest National Laboratory (PNNL), Richland, Washington... | ecosystem: Host-associated > Mammals > Digestive...
ATAGAGTTTATGTTCATGTCCAAACTGTATAGCTCATTTCCGCACGGTTTTGAGCTAAATGATAGTCGGTTCTATCTTCAATTCTCCTCCTTCGGGAAGGAGGAGTACCCGTAGGGGGAGGTGGTAGGTGAATACATAATCCTGTCATTTACAAAGAAATAGGTATAAACATTATTTTTCCTACCACCTCGGTCTTCGACCACTCCTCCTTCCTGAAGGAGGAGAATGGAGTTACTATTGTGTATTACTGTTTAGTTCATTCCTTTGCAGTTTTCAAGAATCTGATGATGGGAGAAAATAATAAACTGAAGAATATAACCATGACTATAATGCTTTTTCTATAACTCCCATAAAAACTTATTAAAGAAAAGAGGAGCGAAGCCCCCCTTGACTTCACTCCCCCACAATCTTTCTCCTCTACTTTTTGCCTAATACACGGAGAAAACAAGTTTGAATTAAAAAAAGTTACACCTAATATTTATAAACCTCTAGAAATTTCTACCAGTATCCCACCAGAGGCGAGTTCCACCGTTATCTTCACCTCCCAAAGCTTTCTTCAAAGCAGAATATTGAGTAGGATTGTTTTTTTGAATGTCTGACGGATATGGCAAGCGACGAATACGTATGTCAGTATCGATAGCTCCACCACTATTGTTCACAAAGACTTTGAACAACTGCGGATAACCTGTACGGCGTTGTTCTGTCCAAGCCTCATAGCCTTCAGGATAACAAGCAATCCACTTCTGTGTAAGGATCCTTTCCAGTTGCTCTTTCGGAGAAGCACCTCCATCCCACTTCGGAGTCACTTTAATCAGCGCTTTCACATCATATTTTGCTTCGAAGGCATCGACATAATCGGAAGGAGTAGCATCACTTGTGAGATAATCGCCTACATTCACTCCCCATTGCTGACAGGAAACCGTAATACCTTTCTCGTAGCAGTCTTTCACGTTTTCGGAAGTAAATCCACGCAAGGCAGCCTCAGCACGAAGGAACCATACTTCGGCAGCAGTCATCAAGATAGCATCGGTCTGTTTGGTTATCGTACTCTTGGAATGCAGACGGTAACGGTTCTCGTCTTTTACAGTAACTCCTGTTCCTTGGGGAACACCTTTATAAGTACCGGCAATCTTATTTCTTTCGGCAATAATCAAATTACCCTTTTCGTCTTTTATATCACCACCTTCCGCTTTCGAGTAATACTTAATCAGTCGCGGATCATTATATCCTACCAAAACAGACTCCATCGTAGCACCCATGAATACTTCTCCCCAGCCTTCATTGACTGTTCCCAGCGGATTCTTATAACCGCTTTCGGTAGAAACGGCAACTGTTTCATCCGCACTCTCCAACACGCCACCGGCAGTTGCATCCATCGCTTTGGCAACTTCTGCTCTCGCCAGATCAGGGGCACTCATCGATACACGGATTGCAAGCCGCAAGCGGAGAGAGTTTGCAAACTTCACCCACTGTGACAGTGTACGTTTGCCTGCCGGCATCAGAATATCGGCAGCAGCAAAAGGTTCGAGAGCGGCATTGTCTTTCTTATATTCGTTGATCAGTTTGACTCCTTCGTCCAAATCTTTGAAGAACTGACGGTAAGCGGCTTCCTGACTATCGACATTATCACCCTCTTCCTGTCCGAATTTAGTGTAGACAATAGGGCCATAAGTATCAGCTATACGGTGCATCAACTCGACTTTCAGGATTTTGGTCACTCCCAGCAAACCTTTCTGTTCCTGATTGATCTTCTCCGATTTCTGAGCGGCGGTCATTATATATCCATAAGTATATGTCCATGCCGAGCCTGTCCAGCCGTCATTCAAAGCATATACAGAGTTCTTGTCATTGAAACTGTTGTTCATATCGTGAAAATATCCGGCAAACATATCATGACCCAGATTCTGTATAGTCTGGAAAGTCCAGTCGGTACCTTTTCCCCAATCGTAGTTGAAGTAAATACCCTGTTGCATGACTCCGAGGTTCAGCACATATTTCTGAAGATCATATTCCTGAAGTTCAGGCGTATATCCGGCTTTATTGGCATTATCTGATTCAAAACCATCCGTACATCCGGTAAATGTCATCAGTCCGGCTACTAACAGATTCGCTATATATAGATTTTTTTTCATAATTCGCTTGCTTTAAAGTTAGAATGTAAATTTAACGTTGAAACCAATGTTACGGGTTGTCGGCATACCGAATACATCAACTCCCTGATTAGTGTTACCTACAGACAAGATAGCATCCGGATCGAAAGGAGCATCTTTGTAGAAGAAGAACAGGTTACGTCCCACCAATGATACATCGATACCAGTGAATACCTTAGTCTTGGCCAGCAAAGTAGACGGGAACGAATAGCTCAGAGATAATTCGCGTAAACGAATATTGGTCGCACTGTACATATAACGCTCGGAGATACCGTTACGGTCACCTACTACTGAATAGAAACCTTCTACATTCTCAAATCTTGTTCCGTCAACTTCCACATAACCTCTGTCACGTGCTTCAGCCGTAGCCTTCGTTACGCCTCTGCCGTCCAATGTAGCTTGTGTCAGAGACATGACATCACCGCCTTTGCGCATATCGATCAGGAAATACAGAGAGAAACCCTTATAAGTGAAGGTATTAGCCCAACTCAACAGAAAGTCCGGATTACAATTTCCCAGATATGTTTTATTACCTGACTCTGAAATAGGTTTGCCTTCATCGGATACCTTAATCTTACCTTGTTCGTCACGTGCGAACGTATTTCCATAGATGTCTCCCAAAGAGCCGCCTTCTTTAATCTGCATCATATATGCCATAGAGAAACCCGGGTCACCATATACGAAGGAAGTATAATTCGGAGCCAGTTCGACTACCTTATTACGGTTTTGTGAATAATTGAAAGTCGTTTTCCAACGAAAATCTTCGGTCAGCACCGGAGTAGCTCCCAATGTGATTTCAAATCCTTTGTTGCGAATCTTACCTGCATTGATATAACGGTATGCATAATCTTCACCCGCACTGGTCGGAACTTTCAGCAACTGATTCTTAGTATCTGTCTTGTAGTAAGTAAAATCAAAATCAGCACGGCTGTTGAACAATCTCCATTCCAGACCAAATTCAATAGAGTTACTGATTTCCGGTTTCAGGTCACCTCTGTTATATACGTCTACTGCCTGCAACTTTCCTCCGGCCCCGATGATATCGGACAAATCGGTAATACCAATCGGTAAGTCGTTACCTACCTGCGCCCATGATCCGCGAATCTTTCCGAAAGAAATCCATTGCGGTAATTTAAAGCTTTCGTTGATCACCCAGGAGAGTCCTACAGAAGGATAGAAGAATCCTTTGTCCACACTATTGGTATGTGACAACGTGGACGACCAGTCATTACGTGCTGTCAAGTCGAGGAACAATGCGTCTTTCCATCCTACCTGTGCCGTTGCGAATACGGATTGAATTGTACGTCTGCGGTCAATCACCTGCTCGGCAGAAGCACTGGTGTTCATTACAATATTGGGAACAGTGAATAAGTTGGGTTTGTACAAAGAAGCTGTCTTGGAATCCAATGTCAATGAATTCTCGGTCTGCACATTAATACTACCACCCAAAGCGGCATTCACGGAGAAATCACCGAAATGCTTGTTGAACATAGCCATCACGTCACCATAAATCAGGAAGTTCTGTGTGTCGGCATATACATAGCGGCCGTTATTTCCTACAATGGCAGGAGAAGTACTCGCATACATTTTCTGGTCAAACTTATCGCTGACGTAATCCACATTCCCACGAGCTTGCAGGTTGAGCCAGTCGGTTGCTTTCAGATTGGCAGTCAGGGAGGCCAATGCACGGTAGCGCTTATTGTTGTTCAAGATACGGTTCTTTACCCAATATGGGTTTTGTGTCCATTCGCTCGGAGTGGTAAACCAGCTCTGTACGGGCATATTACGATTCTCGTCGAACTTTTCGAAATTAGTGGCATATTCGCTCAGGTCCTGTCCGCGCGGGAAACCATAAACGTCCACCAACGGATTGAGGTAGATACCTCCGGAAGTAGGAGAGTTTTTAATAGTCTGCACCATCAGGTTAGCATTGGCGTCCAGTTTCAGACGGTCATTGAAAAGGGAAGCGCTCTCACGCAAAGTCAGATTATGCTTACGCAACTTGTTGGAGTCGACAATACCTTTGGCGGTCGTGTTGGCATAAGAGAAGTAAGTCTGCAATTTCTCATTACCGGTCATCACAGAAACCGAGTTGATAGCGGTCACTCCATTGCTGAACCAGTTTCCGGCATTATCATAGTCCTTCACATTTTCCTTTTCGCCCCAACTTGAACCGGCTTTCGCTCCATAACTATTTTGAAATTCCGGCAAACTGATCGCATGATCAACCGTCAGACCGGATGAGTAAGTAATTCTCTGAACTCCCGCTTTACCCTTCTTAGTCGTAATAAGAATCACACCGTTGGCTGCCTGCGAACCGTACAATGCAGCAGCAGAGGCACCTTTCAGAATACTCATGCTTTCAATATCATCCGGATTCAGATTGGAGATACCGTCACCCGCATCACGGTTGACACCGTCATTCTTACCACCCATAACAGTAGATACGGATTCTGTGGTGCTATTGAGCATAGGCACACCGTCAATCACATACAACGGCTGGTTATTTCCGTCTTCGTTGGCCGAACGGATACCACGGATAGATACTTTGGCCGAACCTCCCAGACCGGAAGCACTCTTGCTGATCTGCACACCTGCCGATTTTCCGGCAAGGGCGGCAATCATGTTGGGGTCTTTGGCACGGGTCAGTTCGTCACCTCCGAGCTGTTGGGTAGAATAAGTCAGCGAGGCGGCTTTTTTCTTGATACCCATAGCAGTTACCACTACCTGCTCCAGTGCCATCGACTCTTCTTCCATCTTGATCTTGAAAGTGGTTTGTCCGCTGACAGAGAGGCTCTGCGGTTGGTAACCTACATAAGTGATATTAATGATAGCGTCGCTTGGCACTTTCAAAGTAAAGTTACCGTCCAAATCGGTGATTGTACCATTCGTCGTACCTTTTTCCACGACACTAGCGCCAATGATAGGCTCGCCTCTCATGTCGGTCACGACACCTTTCACCGTAATTTGTTTCTGTTGCTGTGTGGATGCACGCTCCGTTACGTTCTTGGTCAGCACAATATTATTGCCTTCCACCACATAATGGATACCTGTTCCTTCAAAAGCCTTATCGAGTATTTCGGATACCGGCTGATTGGTAGCATCTACATTAACTACCCGCTTGGTATCGACACTTTTTTTATTGTAGACAAACAAATAGTCGGTCTGAGACTCAATCTGGGTAAGCAATTCGCTTACTTTCAGAGTCGAACGCGGAATGCTTATTTTAGCACTCTGAGAGTATCCATTCTCACAATAAGCCTGGAATGTTACGAACAGAAGAAGGAATAATGTGATCTTCATAGTCAGTATTATTTGCTTAGATTCTAAACTTTTTGGGCAAAAAAGCCCTTTCAAAGAAATTTTTCTCATATCTTTGCAACGTGTTAAGTTAATAAATTGATTAAGGTCGATTTTTGACTGTTTCGAATCGGGAAGTATGGGGGTACTTTCCGATTCTTTTTCGGTAAGGGGTATACTTATTGACTGTTATTCATAATCATTATGCTTTTAAAGGGTTAGTACTAATTTAAGGTGTATATCATTGAGCTCAGTTATTCATCTTAATTTTTATTCCGGCTTTATTCTATCCGGATGCTGTCTCCTTCCTCACTGATCGAATAAGTAAACGGGTGATCTTTCTGGATAACCTTGAGAATGTGTTCAACGCCGTCCTGTTCCTTGAACTTGCCCGTACAGCGATAATTCAGCACTTTCGGATTCTCTACGGTGATCTTCACATTATAATATTTCTCCAGCTTGGTGAGGATACAACTGAAAGGAGAATCGTCGAAGCAATACAGTCCTTCCCGCCAACGCAGATAATCATAAGAAGGCAGAACGGCTTTTTTATATTTTCCCTGATAGGAACCGAAGAACTCATTCTTAGTCAGGCGGGTCAGCGGACGTTCATTGTCGTAAGCGTAGATATCAACGATGCCCTCTACCAAGGTAGTCTCAAATTCATTGCTTCCTTTATAAGCGCAGACGTTGAAATGAGTACCTACCACTCTGACCTGATTGGTCTCCGTATTTACGTAGAAAGGTATCTCCTTATTCTTCGCTACTTCAAAGTATGCCTCTCCGTCCAGTTCCACATCTCTGTCGCGGCGCCCGAAGTCAGATCTGTAGCTCAGCGTCGATTCAGAATTCAGCCAGACTTTGGTTCCGTCCGCCAGCGTAATCTGTGCCCGCTGACCGGCAGGAACAGTAACCGTCTGCAACTGTGCCAATTTATCATACCGGTATTCATTAATCAGAAGTCCGCAACTGACAGCTACGATTACAGCTGCAGCTATACGGGCACTCCACCTTAACATGGGAATGATGCGAGCGCCCGCGCCTGCTTTCTCTCTCATTTTTCTCTTAGAGTCAGTAAAAAGGGCGATGTCAAACAGCATACGTTCTTTCTGTAATGTCTTCCGGTTTTCTTCCGATTCGTCCACCCAGTTAAGAATGCGTTTTTCTTCGTCAACAGAAGTCTCACCCTTAAAATATTTATGTAGTAAATCCTGGTTCATAGATGTTGTCTTTTCCTATTTATATTTATAGAAAGGCTTTTTCTCCCCTTTCTATATATAAAACAGGTCAGCCCTGAACAACCCTAACGAAAAATGCGATTATTTTTAAAAAAGAATAGAAACCAGGTAATCTTTCAGTTCGGTACGCAGAATTTTCAATGCTTTGGTGATGTGGAACTCCACACTTTTGACGGAAATACCGAGTTGTTCCGCTATCTTTTTGTTCGGAGTATTTTGATAACGGCTCAATATAAAAATCTGCCGGCTTTGGTTCGGCATACGTTTCAATGCTTTCTGTACGATATGCTGTATTTCCGAATCAAAGATCGTATCCGGTTCGCAGGCTTCCAGTGTAGAGATTCGCAGGTCCAGTTCCCGCTGGCTATGGCTATTTATTTCTTCTTCGGCCCGAAGACGCACTTGCAGATGTGCCAGATAGTTGAGCGCTTTGTTTTTGATGATCGTCAGCAGCAGACCGTGCAGATTGGAATCTTCTTCCCACTTATCCCTGTTTTCCCACAGAGTAATCATTGACTCCATCAATATATCTTCCGCCTCCTGCCTGTCTCTTATATAAGAATAGGCAAACGACAAAAAACTTCTCTTGATTCTCATGAAAGAATTCAGAAAAAAGTTGAATAGAAGATATGTTGTTCGTTTGGTGCATCACGCATAAGATTTACAGGCTATTTTCATTAGTTCGTACAAAAGAACACATATTTTCGCAGAAAAGCAAAATAATAGACAAAAAAATAGCCCGAATACTGAGTAATCGGGCTATCACATTATCTAAAAGCTATCTGCTTTTTTACTTCTTTTCCGGTCTTGGCATCAATACTTTTCTTGAAAGTTTGAATTTTCCTGTCTTCGGATCGATGTCAATCAGTTTCACTTCGATCTCATCACCTTCCTTGATTCCGGCTTCTTCCACTGTTTCCAGACGTTTCCAGTCGATCTCGGAAATGTGCAGCAAACCGTCTTTACCCGGCAGGAATTCAATGAATGCACCGTAAGGCATGATAGAACGAACTTTACCTTTATATACTTCGCCTACTTCAGGAACAGCAACGATTGCTTTGATCATGCGCATTGCATCATCAATACACTTCTTGTTGGTTCCGGAAACTTCGATGCGTCCCATACCGTCTGTTTCTTCGATAGTGATAACAGCACCGGTTTCTTCCTGCATACCTTGAATGATTTTTCCGCCAGGGCCGATTACAGCTCCGATAAATTCTTTAGGAATAGTCATTGTTTCAATGCGAGGAGCATGGTCTTTCAGGTCAGCACGCGGTTCAGCGATTGTCTCGGTGATCTTGTCGAGGATGTGCATACGTCCTTCTTTAGCCTGGTTCAAAGCACGTTCCAGAATTTCGTAAGACAGACCGTCTACCTTGATATCCATCTGAGTAGCAGTGATACCGTCTCTTGTTCCGGTTACCTTGAAGTCCATATCTCCGAGGTGGTCTTCGTCACCGAGGATGTCAGACAATACAGCATATTTTTCTTCGCCCGGATTCTTGATCAGTCCCATAGCAATACCCGATACCGGCTTCTTGATCTTCACACCGGCATCCATCAATGCCAATGTTCCGGCACATACGGTAGCCATAGAAGAAGAACCGTTAGATTCGAGGATTTCCGAAACAACACGTACTACGTACGGATAGTCAGCAGGAATCTGTCCTTTCAAGGCACGCCAAGCCAAGTGACCGTGACCGATTTCACGACGGCCTACTCCACGTTGAGCTTTTGCTTCGCCTGTAGAGAAAGGAGGGAAGTTATAGTGCAGCAGGAAACGTTCTTTTCCGTGTTCCAATACATTGTCGATAATCTTTTCGTCGAGCTTCGTACCCAGAGTGACAGAAGTCAGAGACTGAGTTTCACCACGAGTGAAAATAGCAGATCCGTGAGGACCGGGCAGAGGACCAACCTCACACCAAATCGGGCGGATTTCAGTAGTCTTACGACCATCCAGGCGCTTGCCTTCGTCAAGAATTGAACGACGCATCGCTTCTTTTTCTACATCATGATAGTAACGGTCGATCAGCGGAGCTTTTTCTTCAAGTTCTTCTTCAGAGAACTGAGCCTTGAACTCTTCGCGGATAGCATCAAAAGCATCGAAACGTTCGTGCTTGTTGTTATTTCCGGAAGCAGCTACTGCATAAGCCTTGTCATAACAAGCCTCACGAACTGCCTTACGCAATTCTTCATCGTTTACTTCATGGTTATATTCACGTTTCACTGTCTTGCCTACTTCTTCAGTCAGCTCCATCTGAGCCTTGCAATGCACTTTGATAGCTTCGTGAGCTACCTTCATTGCTTCCAGCAGTTCAGCTTCGGATACTTCGTGCATTTCGCCTTCTACCATCATGATGTTATCATAAGTAGCGGCAACCATCAGGTCCATATCAGCTTTTTCCAGTTGGTCAAAAGTAGGATTGATTACAAACTGACCGTCGATACGTGCTACACGTACTTCCGAGATCGGTCCGTTGAAAGGAATATCTGAAACAGCGAGTGCTGCAGAAGCTGCCAATCCGGCCAATGCATCCGGCATATCTACACCGTCAGCAGAGAAAAGGATGATATTTACATATACTTCTGCGTGATAATTATCAGGGAATAGTGGGCGGAGAGCGCGGTCAACGAGACGACAAGTCAAAATCTCATAATCGGAAGCTCTACCTTCTCTCTTGGTGAAGCCACCAGGAAAACGGCCGAATGCCGCAAATTTTTCTTTATACTCTACCTGCAAAGGCATGAAATCTGTTCCGGGAACTGCATCTTTAGCGGCACAAACAGTAGCTAATAACATGGTGTTTCCCATGCGTAGCATTACAGAACCGTCTGCCTGTTTTGCCAACTTTCCCGTCTCGAGTGTGATGGTTCTTCCATCAGGTAACTCGATCGTCTTAACAATTGGGTTAATCATAAAAATTGTTTTATCTATACTTTTCTTTCAAAATTCCTGCAAAGATATACATTTCTCGTTGTAATCAGGTGGAAATGAGCTAAAAAGTTAGACGCTATATGTTTTTTTTGCAAAATAGAGGTGAAGAAGCAGGCAAAAAGCTTTGAGTAATCTCGAAAAGACGTATATTTGCAACTCTTAAAAAACACACGAGATATGAAAAAGATAACTTTTGTAGCGCTTGCCGCACTTACCATTACAGCTTGTAGTTCCGGTCCTGAGTTTGAAGTGAACGGAGACATATCAGGGGCCGACGGGAAAATGCTTTATCTCGAAGCTTCCGGTCTGGAAGGTATTGTTCCGCTTGATTCGGTTAAATTGAAAGGAGAAGGTACATTCAAGTTTAAACAACCCCGCCCCGAATCACCCGAGTTTTATCGCTTGCGGGTAGACAACAAAGTCATCAACTTTTCTGTGGATTCTATCGAAACGCTACAGATCAACGCTCCATACGTTGATTTCTCTACTGCCTACACGGTAGAAGGATCTGAAAACAGCAGTAAGATAAAGGAACTGACGCTGAAACAAATCAATCTTCAAAAGAATGTGGACGAACAACTGAATGCGCTGCGTGCCAACAAACTGGGACACGATACGTTTGAAGAAAACCTCGCAACACTGCTGAAGAACTATAAGGAGGACGTCAAAGTGAATTATATATTCGCAGCTCCAAACACGGCAGCCGCTTACTTCGCCCTGTTCCAGAAACTGAATGACTATCTGATCTTCGATCCGCTGAACAACAAGGACGACGTAAAATGTTTTGCAGCCGTCGCTACCAGCCTCAACAATACATATCCGGATGCCGTACGTTCAAAAAATCTATATAATATCGTAATCAAAGGGATGAAGAATACCCGTCAGCCACAGAGCAAATCTCTGGAAATTCCACAGGACAAGATCATCGAGACCGGTATTATCGACATCGCCCTGCGTGACGTGAAAGGAAATACCCGCAAACTGACCGACCTGAAAGGGAAAGTAGTGCTGCTGGATTTCTCCGTATTCCAGTCACCGGCAGGAGCGCCCCACAATATGATGCTTCGCGAACTATATAATAAATACGCAAAGGATGGGCTGGAAATC
>Ga0224743_1012_pt2 | contig 10671 bp, 7 predicted proteins | sample LIM_E_Vancomycin_2_FD_161630 | JGI IMG/M metagenome (GOLD analysis project Ga0224743, IMG submission 161630) | Enriched cells from gastrointestinal tract of the lab mouse from Pacific Northwest National Laboratory (PNNL), Richland, Washington... | ecosystem: Host-associated > Mammals > Digestive...
CCCATCGACCACAGGGTGAACATTTTCAGTTGTTCCGCCGAACTTAGATACTGCAATATCTGGATGATGGCTCCCGCTACGTAGCCTATCATGACTCCCATGATCAGTACGCCCAGTATATTCTTTACTTTCCGGCTGATGATGGCTACGCCCAGCAAGATGACGGCGGTCCCTATCCAGCCCGAACCTACGATGCCGGCGGATTGCAAAAGTGGGAAATCCGCCCAGCCGAGCAATGGGGCACCTAATATAAACAACGCCACTCCGAGTCCCGCACCGGAACTGACTCCCAGCAGATAAGGGTCTGCCAGCGGGTTCTGGAAAACGGTCTGCATTTGCAGGCCGCTGACCGACAAGGCGATACCTATCAACCCTGCTACTACTACCCGGATAAAGCGGATGGAGAGAAGGATGTTGCGTGTCATCTCGTCGCATTCGCCTCCCGTCAGTACGGCCCATACTTTGGGGATGGGGATATAAGTGTCCCCTGTCGCCATGTCTATTAATAATAAGACTACGGCGATTATTCCCAAAGTGATGAATAAAAGAGTGGTGTGTCTACGAGGTTGCTTCATTCCAGGTGTCTGTAATAGTAGGTTGAGTCGGATACAAGTTCGGGATGAAAGATATGAATCAGATCACGCAATACGACGTCAGGCCGTACGACTGCCGATTCCCAATAGTCATTGCCTCCTGTGGCGGTTATCCGCAGGTTGTTGTTATAAACTGTTTTATTACGGACAGATTTGGCATCGGCAAACTTGGGATTCATGTTTTTCAGTTCGTCCAGTGTGGATGCCGTGCCTACATTGATCCAATAGTCTGCTTTTTGTATCAGTCCGTAGGCAGTTTCCAGGCCGATGGGGGCGGAGCTGTTGGAGGTGTTCTCCTTGTATATATAGTCGGCTCCTGCGTCAGTGACCAGTTGTGCCATGTAGCTTTGGGTGGAAGGCATCACCCAGCTGTCGTTCCACGGGGTGTTGAACATCACGGTAGGGCGTTGCTCTACGGATGCGGTGAGGTCTTTCAGTGCCTGATAGCGTTTGGGGATTTCCCTGAATACATCGATGCCTTTGTCACGGCTGTCTGTCAGTTCGGAGAGGGCAACCAGCCATTCGGCTTTGCCAAGCGGTGACTCTTCCAGATATTCTCCTACATACATATAGGGGATAGCGAGTTCTTTCAGCTTGTCTGTTACTGCTGTCTGGGCATCACCGATGCCATATAGCAGTACGACGTCCGGTTTCAATCCCAGCAATAGTTCGTAGTTTATTTCGGGGCCCATGTCCTTGATAGAATCTTTGTGGGCGAGGATGTAGGGATTGGCTATGTAGTTAATGCCGGATACGGCTACGATGCGGTCCACTTGTCCCAGTGCGTCGAGCATGGCGATGTAGGAGGAAGACATACATACGATGTGTTGGGCTCCGGCAGGGATGGTCGGTCCGGTGAATCCTGTGGGGGGGAGCTCACCATTGCGGGAGATGAAGTAGGACATTGTTACATTTTTGGCTCCTTGCCACGGGTTGGATACTTGTATCAAGGTGCTTTGGGCATTCTTTGCGCCCAGTATCTTGAATCCGGTAGCATATTCGGGCGTGTATACGTCTTGCTTGAATGCTTCCAAAGAAGTTTTTTTATTGTATACGCAGCTTGCCAAAAAAAGGAGGCATAATAGCGTGATAGTTGAAATAATGGATTTAAATTTCATACGGATGTTTTTATCTGAGGACAAAAGTAGTAAAAAAGAAGAAAAATCACCTCCCTTACGAGAAAGTTTCGCTGGGAGGTGAATGGATTGAATCTAACTTTTCAATATTGATGCGGAAAGTTATTTGACGAAGACTACGGCGTTCACGTTGGCTGTGCCGGTATTTACCATATCTAGGTAATCACCTCCTGCGGAGTCATAAATATACAATGCGTCTCCCATTGATTGACCGAAGCATACATCTCCGTTGAATGGATTGACTGTTACGCTGAAACCGAACATATATCCGGGATCATCAGTGAAATCGCTAGTATCATCATTAGATAATTGTACTTTTTGCATGATAGTCTTATAGTCAGTTGTGTTCCAATCAATATCTGCTGTATAAAGATATTGACTGCCGATTGCAAATCCACCTGCTTTTTCTGTAACTAATATTGGAGCTACATTGGGTGTAGTTGGATTGAATTTGTACAATGCAGAATGCATACCTCCGTCACCCAGTACGTTAAAGTACATCTTATTGGCTGAATAAGCTGCTATCAACTTAGGATTTTTAGGAACGGTAATTTGAGTTTCATCGTCAAGGGTAAGTGGCAATACGGAAATAGTTGTTCCTTCACCAGCTTGGGTGTCATCAGTATTGCCTGAATTGCAGACATACACTTTGTTGTCTTTGCCGATGCAGATACCTTCTGAATAGGTCGCATCCAGTTCTAGGTAGTTAACTTTAGCATAATTCATGGTGTCGATAGACATCACTGCCCCTGAATAAAAGCTGATATATACTTTTCCATTGGCAGCAGCCAAGTGTCTTGGCATAGCTTTGTGCCCGGTTTTTTCATCATCGTATTGTTTCATTTGAGGTGTGAGAAGTTGACCGGTCTTGGCATTCAGTACCCATATTCCTCCATTATCTGCTGTAAGGTCGTGACCACTTACTGCACAATAGAGTTTTGATCCGTATTGAATCAAGTCGTTGCCTGTGTCTCCAATTTCTAGGGTAGACTTTTTCGTCCAATTGTTATCATAGCGAACAATGTTTCCTGGAGATGAGGGAGGAGCTACATGCCATGTACCTTCGCTAAGTACATACGCATACGTCCAGTCATTACTCGCTGTAGCACGTGTCTGCGGAAGTGAACTGTCTACTTGCTGGACATTGTCCAACACATCATTAGTACAACTGCCCATTGCAAACATAATTGCACTGGCTGCTAAGAAAAAAATGCTCTTTTTCATAATTGTAATTTATTAAGTGATTAATTATCCGGTGTAAAATCACCGGTTGCTGATTCTTGCATCTGTTGTAATGTTACTGTTCCGGGACCACAAGTACGTACGTACCATTGGGCGTCTTCTGTCATTGCATCTGCTATATCTTTGAATAGACTAAAATCGTATAGAGCTGTGAATAGTCTAATACTTATACGATTTGACGATTTTAATTTGGGCAAAAGGTCTTCAAGTGATGTTATGTTGGTATTTCTGCTGCCATACATTTCTAAAAACTCTACAGACTCTAAACTCTTAAAATTTAAATAAGAGAGGTCAGTTACAGTTTTTTCTATATTTATATATAACCTTTCAGTCACTCTTGTAAGTTTAGGAAAGTTGCATCTTTTATTGTCATTTCCAGTAGCGAATTTACCTACAGTTTCTAAATCGGGCATACTCACTGACTCCAATGTCACATTTGCTGTAGCTTGGAAACTTAATTCCCCTGTAACTTGTTTAATACCGGAAAGTTCTACATTAGTAAGCGGAGTGGTAACCGTGAGACTGGCAAAAGTAGAGATTCCTTCTGTTTTGGGTAGTTGATATCCTGTGAATGCATAGCTTCCCATTTCTTCTTTTCCTTTTAGAACGAAATTATTGTCAACATAAGTGATAGAAATACTGTTGATGTCTTTTTGACTTGCATCCAATTCCGTTACGCTTGGACAATGTGATACACTTAGCTTTTCCAAATTGGACGGTGCAATGGTTTCGTTCAACTTCGAAAATTTGGCACAAGAAGTAATGCTAAAAGAAGAAAGAGTGGATAATTTGGGAAGACTGATTGTTTCTAACTTATCTGCATAACCAATAGATACTTCTTTACAGGAGATAAGTTCCGGTAGATTAATTTGGGTGAGTTCCGGATGTTTTGTTCCCAACGATAGAGTGAACTTTTTTCCTACCTGCTTTAAGACCGGCAAATCTAATGAAACAAGCTGGCTGCCATAAAGAGAGAATGTACCATCTCCATCACTGTTATCTCCTTTTCCCGGAATGCTTTCGAGCGAATTGAGATTTAAGCTTTTCAGGTTGGGAGCTTGGATATAGCATTGTTTTAGAATTGTAGTTAGTTGCGGGCATTTTATAGAAGTGATGTTGTTTTCTGCCGGGTTTGCTATGAATAGTTCTCCACGGATAGAAAGCAAGTTTGGGAGTGCAAACTCGGTCAGTGAGCTATTGTTTCTCATGCTGATACTTCCCACCTTTTCCAGTTTAGCCAGTCCGGCAAGGTTTTCACCTTTATAGTATTGCCCGATAGTGATGTCGTCCATTACTTCGGTAATCTTTGCCAATCCGTTCAGATTAATCACGGGGTCTTCTGTATTTTCTACTGTAGCTATGCTCAGACTGCCTTCGATAACCGTGACATGGTGGTCGGCTAAAGCGTCTACATCAGCTTGCGAATTAAGTATGAATGTGCCGATTTCACTTACAGCGGAGTAGCGTACTGTATATTTATAGGTACGCGTAGTTCCGTTGTAGGAAGTTACTGTGAATTGTTGCTCTTCGCCCCAGGCGGTAACGGAAGAAGGATTGGGGTTAACAGTTGCCTGCTCGCTAAGGGTATAGCTGGCTTGCGCGCCATCGAGCGAAGTTCCTTCGGGAACCGTTACGGTGATCTCATTGTCTATAATCGTCGCTTTCCATACGTTTTCATTGCTTTCCAGTGAAAAACTAAGGAAGTTGTTGTCTACTCCGGTGAACGGGTTTTCATCGTCGTCGTCGCCACATGCTGCAAAGATGCATCCGGTACATAAAACCACTAACAGGGTTTTCCAGTAATTTACTTTTCTCATTGTCTAAAAAATTAAGTGAATTTATAATGAATGATTATTAATCTATCTTTGAAGGAGCTTCGCTCATCTTATAATCGACGAAGCCGAATACTTCGGTGGACAACTCTCCGATGGCTCCCGCTACGGATTGTATGCCGGTCTGCACCTTGATGAAGTCGATGTATTGCAACTTGACCGGAGTGCCGTCGGGATACATGGCGTTTTCTATCTTGAAGGCGTTGCCTACGGGTGCGGCATCGTGATTGTCGCCCTCGGCGAGAATGTCTTCTCCCCAGTTGTCCGCATATCCCCACGGATAGGATTCATTGCGCCAGATTCCGCCCGGTGTCCGGGTTGTATTTCGCTTCAGGCGGGTACCGTATAAAGTATAGTTGTTTTCCTTTATCCATAGCGGGAAGTTAGGATTGAGGTCGATGGAGCCGGAGTTTCCCCGGTTGTCGATCCATTGCAGGGGCATATTGTGTGTAGGCGGGCGGTAGTAAGTGACGGCATAGTGTTGATAGGTTTCCGCCTTTCCGGTTTCGCTGCCACGTAGTTCGTACCAAGTGTCATTGGGCAGTCCGTCTCCGTTTTCGTCCTGCATGACGTAGACGATACCCGGTTCGGAACTACCGTCGAAGGGATTGCCTATGATAGCGAAGTCATATCCTCCGTTGCTGCTAACATCGGGTTTGTTGTATACGCTGTGGTCGAATCCCACGATGATATATCCTCCCCATGCACCCAGAGACACATAATTGTTTTGTACATTCATGCGAGTCTCAGCGTAACGACAGGCTTCTTCTTCGGTCTGTCCGGAAATCTGTGCTATGAATTGTCCCGGAGCAGGGCGTAGGTGGTATACTTTCACTTTACTGTCCGAACTACCAGCTGACGGTGCGCGGTAGTATTTGGCTTCATCAGACGGCAGGCAGACTACGGTCTGGATAGCACTTTTTATTATGTCGCCATCTGTTCCGGTTACTTTTACCACATAGCTTCCGGCTGTTGGTGGAGTGAAGGTAAAAGTGGGGCCAGTTTCTCCCTGTTGCATTACTTCGTCTACTTCCCACACGTAGGTTGCATGGGTTGTTGTATCCGTAATGACGGGAGCTATACAGGCAGCACGACCTTTGGGGACGGTTAGTTGATTACTGCTGAAGGTTATATTCATCACTGGCTCAGGTGATACCAGTACGGAAGTCGACGCATTCCCGCTACCGTCTTCGTTGGTAACCGTAAGTTTGAAACTGAATTGTCCTTCTTCGGTGGGGGTAAACGTATAGGTAGCTTCGGTTCCGACCGTTTCTTTGGTTTTACCGCTTTCGTCAATGGACACCCATTCGTACTTTGCTCCTTCAGTGAAATTTACGGAAGATTCGAGGGTTACGCTCTTTCCCATATAGGTAGAGTAGGCGGGAATCAATGATACGGAAGGTATCATTTTTTCCACTACATCTACCCGCAGTTCTTCTTCGGCATAACCATTCTTGGCGTCCACGCGGAATTTGAAATAGACTTCTCCTTCCGCTTTAGGTGAATAGGTGTATGAGAGGTCTGTACATACTATTTTACCTTTCTCGTCTTTCCATGTATATACAGGATCGGTGGCATCGTTCACTAGGGGAGTGATTGTGATGCTTTTCATAATCTTTACTGTGTAGATTCCCGTACCGTTGTCGAAGGTAATTACCGGTGGTTGACCTGTTGTCCCGCCACCCAATTCTTCATCATCACCGTCGTTCCGGCAGGAGGCGAAAGACACGACAGTACATAGCATTAATAAGCTAGCGATTGTTTTTAAAAATCCATTTATCATAAGCATACTTTTAATTAGTTTGCAAACAGGAATGATAATGGATTTTACGCTGGGCAGTCAGTATCCCGGTAAGTATAAATATAGAAGAAGCCTCTTCCGTCCGCACATGGTAAGCGCCTGTGGAAAAAGACAACGAACTACCTCCCGTATGCCGCAGGAGTAAAATCCAACCGAAAGGAGGTAGGTCTTCTGACTTATTCCCTTATTTGCAGCGCCTTCCCAGAGAAAACATCCAGTGACAAATTGCTACAAACTGTACTGTCCTTCAAGGGCAGTACGGGAAAATACAGCAGCGGATACTGTTGCCGATTCACACGGCATTCCCTTTTAATCTTCGATAGCTTTTGTTATATCTTAATCGAATGAAATACAACTTATTATAGCGACGAAGAACCAACTTCTTGACCGCAAAGATAGTTATCTTTTTATATAATATGTCTATTTTAACTAATTAATTTTTATTACGTTGTCGGGGGCGGGAAAGGAGGAATTGGATATGGTGACACTATCTCTCTCTGATAGTGTCACCATACTTGCAGGATAGTGTCACTATGCCGATGGTATAGTGACACCATCTCCAAATGTTCTGTTTTTAAGATTTTCTATTGGGAAAATAGAAGCTAAATACTTGAAATAGGAGAAAAATGGATTACTTATATGCAAGAATATGCGGAAAGCGGAGGCCGTTATGCAGGAAAAATGGTTATATATGCAGCTTTTGCCGACCAAGTAGGTTGATTTTCTTTTAAAGGAAGGCGGGCTTGGTTTTAAAGGAAGGTCAGTTTGGTTTAAAACCAATCTTAGTTTGCTTATAAAGCAATGTTAATTCGGTTAAGAAGCAATCTTATTTTGTACGTTATTATGCTTTTTTGTGCTGTTTGCTCTTTTGATATGGATGCTTAGTTTATGATAAAATATCGTAGATATAGTTTCTTTTGTTTGCTGTTGCTTGCATATTCTTGTAATCTAGGCTAAAATGATTGAAAATTGATGGTTTTGATATTAAGCCGCTTTTGTGAAAATAGACATTCTTCCTCTTTTTGATGAGTCATCCGGTTTTTATCCGAAAGATAGGAAGGAACAGAGGGCAAACTTTTCTCTTTTTCATCTGCTTGCTCATAATGTGCTAATTTGAAGAAGTCTTTAATCTTTTGTTCTTGATAAAAAAGACAGGGGAGAAGTGAGGCGTGAAATATAATTATAGTATCTTTGCACCCGCAAGGTTCGTATTTGGAATTGTCTAACCTTCCAAAACGATGAAAAGGGAATCCGGTGTAAATCCGGGACAGTACCTGCTGCTGTAAGTCCTCTCTTTCGGGAGATGAGTTTATCACATTCTTTGCCACTGGTGACATCACTGGGAAGGCGTGATAAACGGGGACGAGTCAGAAGACCTGCCTTGCCGCTGCAGATTTATACCCGCGGGTTTCGGGTAGAAATCAACTGGTATAGTTCATTCCTATATTCAATTGATTCCTCATTCAACCGGTCGGTACAAATGCTATGTTTGATGTTTGTCGCAAATTATAATTTGCTGGCAGATGTCTAATGAGTGATGCGACAAGTTAGTTAATAACCTTTTCTCACTTTTAATTATGAAACGAATTTTACTATCTGTTTTATTTATTGTCTTCTGTCTGACGGCTTTTATCGGTTGTATGAAATGGGATTATGGTGAGATGGAGGATTTCTCAGCTACGGGAGACGGTCTTTTCATTACCAATGAAGGGAACTTTCAGTATGGTAATGCTACCTTATCTTATTATGACCCGGAAACGAAAACGGTAGAAAATGAAGTATTCTATCGGGCTAATGCGATGAAGTTGGGAGATGTAGCACAGTCAATGACTATTCGTAATGATGTCGGTTGGGTGGTAGTAAACAACTCTCACGTCATTTTTGCCATTGATATTAATACATTTAAGGAAGTGGGACGCATTACGGGACTTACTTCTCCACGCTACATTCATTTTATTTCGGACGAAAAAGCCTATGTCACACAGATTTGGGATTATCGTATTTTCATTGTCAATCCCAAAACTTATCAGATAACCGGATATATCGAATGTCCGGATATGACGATGGAAACAGGCTCAACAGAACAGATGGTACAATATGGCAAATATGTGTATGTAAATTGCTGGTCTTATCAGAATCGTATATTAAAGATAGATACTACAACGGACAAGGTGGTAGATCAGCTTACTGTAGGTATACAACCTACTTCTCTCGTTATGGATAAGAACTTCAAGATGTGGACGATTACTGATGGAGGGTATAAAGGAAGTCCATACGGGTATGAGGAGCCATCGCTTTATTGCATTGATGCCGAAACATTCAAGATAGAGAAACAATTTAAGTTTCAGTTGGGAGATGCTCCTTCGGAAGTACAGCTTAATGGTGCGGGTGATGAACTTTACTGGATTAACAAAGATATTTGGCGTATGTCTGTTGATGCGGAGCGTGTCCCCGTACGTCCTTTCCTCAAGTATCGTGATACGAAGTATTATGGTCTGACGGTTAGTCCGAAGAATGGAGATGTCTATGTGGCTGATGCTATTGACTATCAGCAACAGGGGATGATTTATCGCTATACGAAAGATGGGGAACTTGTGGATGAGTTTTATGTAGGGATTATTCCCGGAGCATTTTGTTGGAAGTAATCGGTAGAGAAGAATATGAGGAGAAATATATTATTAGTGCAGTTTGTAGGAGTTCTTTTATTACTTCCATCTATAATGAGTGGACAACAACACAGCAGCGACAATAAGAATTGGGCGGAAAAGGGAGTTGTCATTCGTGAAGTGGAAATTTTAGGAAAGCGCCCGATGAAAGATATAGGCGTACAGCAGACCAGATTTGATTCACTTGTGCTTAAGGAGAATATAGCCTGGGAGACGGTCTTTTCATTACCAATGAAGGGAACTTTCAGTATGGTAATGCTACCTTATCTTATTATGACCCGGAAACGAAAACGGTAGAAAATGAAGTATTCTATCGGGCTAATGCGATGAAGTTGGGAGATGTAGCACAGTCAATGACTATTCGTAATGATGTCGGTTGGGTGGTAGTAAACAACTCTCACGTCATTTTTGCCATTGATATTAATACATTTAAGGAAGTGGGACGCATTACGGGACTTACTTCTCCACGCTACATTCATTTTATTTCGGACGAAAAAGCCTATGTCACACAGATTTGGGATTATCGTATTTTCATTGTCAATCCCAAAACTTATCAGATAACCGGATATATCGAATGTCCGGATATGACGATGGAAACAGGCTCAACAGAACAGATGGTACAATATGGCAAATATGTGTATGTAAATTGCTGGTCTTATCAGAATCGTATATTAAAGATAGATACTACAACGGACAAGGTGGTAGATCAGCTTACTGTAGGTATACAACCTACTTCTCTCGTTATGGATAAGAACTTCAAGATGTGGACGATTACTGATGGAGGGTATAAAGGAAGTCCATACGGGTATGAGGAGCCATCGCTTTATTGCATTGATGCCGAAACATTCAAGATAGAGAAACAATTTAAGTTTCAGTTGGGAGATGCTCCTTCGGAAGTACAGCTTAATGGTGCGGGTGATGAACTTTACTGGATTAACAAAGATATTTGGCGTATGTCTGTTGATGCGGAGCGTGTCCCCGTACGTCCTTTCCTCAAGTATCGTGATACGAAGTATTATGGTCTGACGGTTAGTCCGAAGAATGGAGATGTCTATGTGGCTGATGCTATTGACTATCAGCAACAGGGGATGATTTATCGCTATACGAAAGATGGGGAACTTGTGGATGAGTTTTATGTAGGGATTATTCCCGGAGCATTTTGTTGGAAGTAATCGGTAGAGAAGAATATGAGGAGAAATATATTATTAGTGCAGTTTGTAGGAGTTCTTTTATTACTTCCATCTATAATGAGTGGACAACAACACAGCAGCGACAATAAGAATTGGGCGGAAAAGGGAGTTGTCATTCGTGAAGTGGAAATTTTAGGAAAGCGCCCGATGAAAGATATAGGCGTACAGCAGACCAGATTTGATTCACTTGTGCTTAAGGAGAATATAGCCT
>Ga0224743_1093_pt1 | contig 10538 bp, 7 predicted proteins | sample LIM_E_Vancomycin_2_FD_161630 | JGI IMG/M metagenome (GOLD analysis project Ga0224743, IMG submission 161630) | Enriched cells from gastrointestinal tract of the lab mouse from Pacific Northwest National Laboratory (PNNL), Richland, Washington... | ecosystem: Host-associated > Mammals > Digestive...
GATGGTGCGCCGAATTATGAGACGTGAAGGTGATTCTGCCTTTGCCACACTGGTGGAAACGCTGTCGTACATCTATGCCGGGAAAGGGTATTATATCTCTGTCGGTGACGAATTTTACGAGGAGCTTGTCGACAGCCTTTACAGTACGGAACTGGATGATGTGAAGCGTATCATCAGTCTGTCCGTGGAATATGGCTTGTTTGATGCCGGACTTTTCCGGCAATACAACATCCTGACTTCCGCCGACATCCAGCGGCAGTATCTTTTCATCACCAAGCGGCGTAGTAGTGCGCTGATAGAGCCGGACTACTGCCTGCTGGAATCGGAAGAAATCACCTCATACCGTTCGTCTCAGAGCGGTAAAAGTAGTACGGACGATTCTTTGGATAGCGAATGTGCGGAAGCGGTAAACGGTGATGCTGATCACAAGACCGCCTGTACGGTAACATCAAGCTCCGATTCTGTAACAATGGAGGATGAAATTGCAACATCGGGTACACAAAACAAAAGAAAACAAACAAAAATAAATCAAAACAAAGTAAACCACCTCCCTAACCCTCCTCAAGGAGGAGATGAAGGAGGAAAATATTTGAAAAGTAGAACGGCTGTGACGCAGGAAGATATTGACTGTCTGCAACCGCCATGCGATGGTGTGCAGCGTAACTTCCGGGGACTGACAGATAACCTGCGGCTTTACAAAGTTCCGCCTTCCGAACAATATGCCATTATTCTTAAAAGTAACTTCGGAGCTATTGGAAACCCTGTTTGGAAAGGATTTAATACCATCCGGGGGAGCAATGGAAAGATCAGATTGCCCGGGCACTACCTGCTGAGTATAATTAATTAATTTATGAACGCACTTTGAAAAAATGATTAGGTCAGTCTGAATAATGCTCCTATCTTTGCAATGTCATTAAGCTTGAGGACAAAACTAAACGAAATTATTAACACAAAAAAACTATTACGATTATGGCAGTATTGTACAAGTCATTCCAGTCTGTTCTGGAAGACAAAAATCACAAAAAAATGTTTCATCCCCGTGTGATATACACGGCTAATATCAGCACTTCGCAGATCGCTAAAGAGATTGCCGCTTACTCGTCTCTCTCCCCGGGTGATGTGAAGAATACGCTTGATAACCTGGTGACTGTGATGGGGCAGCATCTACAAGCATCGGAAAGCGTGTCGCTTGACGGTTTCGGGACTTTCCGCATGGTCATGAAATCCAACGGTAAAGGGGTGGAGACTTCGGAAGAAGTGTCGGCTGCGCAAGCTTCTCTTACGGTCCGTTTCCTTCCCAACTTCACCAAGAACCCCGATCGGACTACCGCTACCCGCTCTTTGGTGACCGGTGCGAAGTGTGTGCGCTTCGACCGTACAGACACTCCGGCTTCCGGCAGTGGAAATACCAATAAGCCGGGTGGCGGCGATGGTGGCGAAGGAGATGGTGAGGAAGCACCGGACCCGACAGTATAACCTTCCGTCACAACACAAAATGTAAGAACGAACGACTAAACTAAATCGGAAACTTAACTAACTAGTAATCACTTATTCACATGAGAATTATCAATTTGATCGTGGTGCATTGTACCGCCACGCAGGGGAATCGTACGCTTTCTCCGGAGGCTTTGGACCTGATGCACCGCCGCCGCGGTTTCAACGGAACAGGCTATCACTACTACATCCGCAAAGACGGAACAGTGCATCTTACCCGCCCTGTCGAACGCATCGGTGCACACGCAAAAGGTTTTAATGCCAGCAGTATCGGAATCTGCTATGAAGGCGGTCTGGACTGTCGGGGACGCCCGGCAGACACCCGGACGCCGGAACAGCGTGCTACGCTTCGGCTGCTGATTCATCAGCTGCTGGAGGTATTCCCCGGCTGCCGGGTGTGCGGGCATCGGGATCTCTCGCCGGACAGGAACGGTAATGGAGAGATAGAACCGGAAGAGTGGATGAAGGCGTGTCCGTGCTTTGATGCCGAGCAGGAATTTAAAGAATTTGCGGCAGAAGACACGGAAGAAACACAGAGTAAACTAAACTATTTAAAGAACAAGAAAGGAGGTAAATGATGGCAATGAAGAGATCTGTATGGGATATGATCCTGAAGGTGGTTATCGCGGTAGCGTCGGCTGTGGCAGGCGTATTGGGTGCTAATGCGATGAATCTGTAAGAGAAGTAATTAACGGGAACTCCCTGTCATGGGAATATGCGCGCTACTTTATCGGGCAGGGAGTTTCTTAGTATTGTGATTTTATTTAAGAAACTATTATATATCAAAGAATATGAAAAAAAGACTACTATCAGTATTTGTTTTTCTGGCAATATTCAGTTTCAACTGTATAGGTCAGCAACAAATACCTATTAAAAATGTACCCAGTCCGGAAATAGCCGGTTTGGGAGAATATGGAAAAGTTCCAGTTAGTTTATATACGGGAGTTCCGGATATATCCGTGCCTATTTATGAATTGAAAGCTGGTAACTATTCGTTATCACTTGCTGCAAGTTATCATTTGGCTTCGGTAAAGCCTAATTCCCAGTCTGGTTGTCTTGGACTTGGATGGAATCTTATAGCAGGCGGCTATATTACACGTTCTGTTCGTGGAATGTATGATGAGAAATGTCAATCAAATGGATATGCTCCGGGTTATTATGCACATGCTTCTAAATTGAAAAATATCAGTAATGAACAGTTTAAAGCAGAAACGATGCATATACAAAGCACGGAAAATGATTATTATGAATTAACTGCTGACGAATTTTCGTTTAGTGTTTGTGGTTATTCTGGAAATTTCTACTATGCCGGTAATGGAGAGTGGAATGTTGTTTCTGATCAGGATATACGTGTGGAATTTAATCCTGTTGATGGGGAAGGCTTTCTTAGTTTGTCGGAAGTCGGAAAACGTCTTGATGTAAGTAGATGGGGAGCAAGCACAAGAAACAATCGTTTTTTCAATAAATTTACGCTGATTACTCCTGATGGATGCAGGTATGAATTTGGTGGAATCAACGCTACTGAATATAGTATTCCTTATTATGCCCGCTATAACAGTGATTTAATAGCTACTACCTGGAGGTTGTCCAAAATAACAACCGTAGACAAGCGGGTAATAGAATTCAGTTATGACACTTCAGCTATCATGTGTGATCTTCGTTATGTACCCCAACAGAAAGTGGTGACCAACATACCATGCACTTATAGTGGTATACAAAGTGGGCGTTCAGGGATGACTGGGTATCTGCTTTTCCCAGTTAATTTAAAGACTATAAAAACACCTAACGAGATATTGGAATTCAATTATTACAATGAATACGGATATGGAGATAAGTTTGTTGATAGTTATTTGGCATGGAAAGACAATGCAAATTATGACCGTCAGGATATAGATAACATGAATTTTGAAGACCCGGCTAATCAATTTACTCTGTTTTTAGGAAACCAAATTGATAATACCGATCAGGCAACATTGCGTCAATCGATTAAATCAAAACTACAACATAAAATTCTTCATTGTATTTATGTGAAAGGAAAGAACTCCAAGGCTTTGAAAACTATATATTTTGACTATGCAAGGAATAATCGTACTAAATTGTCTTTAATTACGGAACGTTCAGGGAATCCGGATTTGATCCCTAACTATGTATGGCACCCACATGGATTTTATTTTCTTACTTGGTATAATATACCTGAGAATTTGACCGGAGGTCGCGTACCTGAATATCGTTTTCTTTATAATTCGGAAAAACGTATGCCAAATGATTATGTACGCCCGATTGCCGATTCGTGGGGATATTATACAGGAGGAAGTGTTGCTTTTGCCGAGATACCTAATTTTTCTCAGACTTATAGTAGTTTGCAATATACTTTGGCAGAGGTCTTGACGGAAGTCATTTATCCAACAGGTGGAAAAAGCCGTTTTGAATATGAATTGAACAACTATTCAAAAGTGGTAGCTCCTTCTTTGATGTCATTAACAGACAAAAGTGGTACTGCAGGCGGTTTGCGTATTCGGCGTATTACCAATCTGGATAATGAAGATAATGTGCTTGGTGCCAAGCAATATTACTATTCGAATACCCGTGACCGATTTGGAAAAAGTAGTGGAATATTGAAAAGTCTTCCTGTTAATGAGATGGTGTATACTCTTAAGGATGGAGATAAGGAGCCTGATCCTAAGAATGCAATATCGTTATATCTCAAATCAAAGGGAGGTTTTTTCCCATCAGTTACTAATCTGAATACACCGGATGTAGGTTATTCTTGTGTAATTGAAGAAGCGTTCGACAAAGATAATAAGTCGCAAGGTTATATTGTGCGTCATTACTCTAACTATAATGAGGATATTTATGGTAATACTCATTATGACGAGCTTGCTTTTTATTCTATGTTTGAAGGGAACTCTTATACAATGCCATTTAGCAGTCGTTCTATGGAGAGAGGAAAGTTGTTGTCTGAAGAATACTATGATGTCAATGATCGTTTGCGAAAGAAGGTGAATTACCGATACAAAGAGGTAACTCCAGGCTCATTTGTAACAGCTGATCAAATGGTGTTGTTCTTTTGTACAGATTTAGACAATTTCATGCTAGGAAAAGTGGGGACTTTAACTCGTACATATACACATGCTTATCTGACCGACTCTGTTATAGAAACTCTTTATCCTCAATCGGGAAATACGGCATTTGTTATAGAAAAGGCGTATCAATATAATAAGTATAAGCAGTTAAGCCAAATAGCCGGTAGAAACAGCGATGGAAAAAGTACTCTGACAGAATATGTTTATGCTGCAACTTTACCGGAATATAAATGGATGGAAGAAGCACATATACTATCTCCGGTTTCTAGTAAAAAAGAACAGACAGGCGGCTCTTATTTAAAAGAGGTATATCAGTATATGGGTCCTATACCTTATATAAAGCAGATTAGTACAGATAGAGATGGTTATGTGCATAAACATTACACTGTGCAGGCTGTGGATGGTTATGGGAATCCTATATATCTTCACGAAGAGTCAACGCCCGTTGTATTGATATGGGGAGCTGAAGGTCAACGGTTAATATCACGGATAGAAAATGCCACTCTTAATCAAGTGGAAGAAGCATTGGGAATGAATGTGAAGGATTTCTCTTCATCCGATATCTCTGCAACTAATTTGCTAAAAATAGAAAATATCAGGCATAAGATATCCGGAACGCATTTCTATATTTACAAATATACAAATGAGTTGCGTTTGGTCTCAGAAACAAAGCCTAATGGAATCACTGTGTTTTATAAATATGATTTTCTGGGTCGCCTGACAGAGAATTATATTATGGAATTTAAAGATGGAGATTATCAAAAACGGATATTAAATATATATGATTACAATTATTATTATGGCTCCAAGATTGAAAGTGGAGAAGTAGCCATAGAGAAAGGAGGACAACTATGAAATTGCATAAAATAATATTACTTCTAATTTTGCTATCAGGATTTTCGATAGAAATACCTGCGCAGAATTCTTTGCAGAATGAGATAGGTAAGCTCGAATATGACACGTTGAAGAGGGATATGGTTAAAACAAAACATCTGGACCATATAAACATTTCTGATACATCGTCAGTGAGTTGCGCAAACTACTTGTTTCGTGTGAAAGAACCATTATATATTTCTTTTAAGTCTAATTATTTCACTATGGGAATGGAAATGGAGAAAGTTCCGGGACAATTGGAATGTCAATTAAAAATAACAGATGATAATTTGCTCACTAATCAGGTGTATTATCAGAATGCGAAAAGTGTTGATCCGGATTCTTTATCATCAGTGAGTTTCACTGATACTCTTTTGTTATTTGCCGGTACATATTGTTTGACATCGACTGTAATAGAAAAGAACAAAGATATTCTTGTTCCTGATGATAATGGTGTGAATGCTGCAAGTGTATTGAAAACTAATACTTTTGATATTAAACCGATCGACCCGCATGAACCAATAAAGCCTTTTCCGCCGATTGATCCTTTTCCGCCAATAGATCCGGTCTTGCCGATGGACTCAATTCGACCACTTCCTTTATTTTATATCATGACTCTGTCAATAGAGACAAAAGGACTTGCTCCGGAAGAACAGCCGATGCCGGCTATTCCTTTTCCTGCAATAAATTGGGGAAATGATCTATTGCCCGAACGTTTTGGCAAAAATGCTGTTTCTGTTTTCAAGAGTAGGACAGGAAATAAGGAAGAAGGTATGCTTGTGGTTAATTACTATGATGGGCTGGGGCGTTCGAAAGAAACGGTACAACAAGGTGTGAGTCCTAGTCATAAAGATTTAGTAACCCTACAAGAATATGATGGGTGGGGGCGTAAAGCCAATACATGGTTGCCAGCTGTAACGACACAAAACACAGGTGATTTCATATCTGTAGCTTCTTGTGGAGAATTGGCACGCAATACTTATGGAGGAGATGCTTATCCGTATTTAACCTTTACCTACGAAAATTCTCCTTTGGAAAAAGTAATTAAACAGCATAATCCGGGGAGAGTATGGCGTGAAAATGGCAGATCATTGAAAATAGATGAGTACGTTAATATCGCTGGTAATGATACTTTAGGTTGTTTCGGTTTTCAATTGATCAATGGGGCAAGAGAAGCATTAAATATTAGTGTAAGTAAACAGTATGAAAATGGAAGCTTGCTTGTTACACGCTCAGAGGATGAAGATGGAGTCACTTTGTTTGAATTTAAAGACCGTTTGGAAAGAACCGTTCTGGAACGTCGTATAGAATCAAGACTGAAAGGGGATAAGCAATTGTCGGATACTTACTATATTTATGATGATTTGGGAAAACTTTGTGCTGTTCTTCCTCCTGCATTGTCCGATCAGTTGAGTGTAGGTAATATTCCTGCAGAAAAACTCGATATGTATGGATATTTGTATAAATATGATGTGGCGGGAAACCTCATGGCTAAAAAGCTTCCAGGAATTTCATGGGAATACTATGTCTATAATGTAAACAACAATCTTATATTTAGCCAGAATGGCGAGGAACGTAAAAGAGGAGAATGGAAATTTAGTATTCCGGATGCATTCGGTCGTGTATGCTTGCAGGGAGTATGTAAAGTTGCGATTGATCCGTTTGATAATCCTTATTTAAAACCTATTTTTAGTGGATTGTCGAATTGGTATGTTTGTCAATACGTAGGAAGTACTGAATATGGGGGGTATCAGTTTAGTGGAAGTCTTATGGCAGGATTAGTGGGGCCGAAACCATTAGTTCAGGTAATCAATTATTATGATAACTATGACTTTATGTATCGGACAGATCTTTCGGCAAGAGATGAATTTAGATATACCCATGAAGAAGGTTTTGCCGCTACGTCATCCAGTGCTAAAGGAATGTTGACAGGAATAGCTAAGTTGCATACGGATGCATACGATCAGTATCGTAATGGTGAATATGGAGTGGATTCTCCCTACAATTACTCAGTGATGTATTATGATGATCGTGGTCGCCTTTCTCAAACTGTTTCTGACAACCATTTAGGTGGTATGGACCGTGATTTCTTTTCCTATGATTTTAATGGGAACGCCTTGCGGCATTTACACCGTCAGACCGGGGCTGGAAATGAGATTTTGAGTGACAGTTATACCTATGAGTATGATCATGCCGAACGTCTTGTAAAGGCGCTGCATCGTTTGGGAGATGCTCAGGAAGTGATTCTTATTGACAATGTGTATGATGATTTGGGACGCTTATCCCGGAAGACGTTCCATAACGGTCTGTTGAATACGTCTTATTCGTATAATATTCGTAGTTGGCTAACTGGTATCACTGGTTCATCTTTTGAGCAAGTATTGCATTATACGGACGGAACGGGTATTCCATATTACAATGGTAATATCAGCAGTATGGTTTGGAAATCGGGTGAAGATGATATAATGAGAGGCTACCACTTTACTTATGATAATTTGAATCGTTTGACGAATGCGGTGTATGGAGAAGGCAGTGTTCTCGTTCAAAATCAGAATCGCTTCAATGAACAAGTAACCGGATACGATAAGATGAGTAATATTTTAGGGATCAAACGTTCCGGACAGACTTCATCTACCGGATACGGCTTGATAGATGATCTGGCAATGTCCTATAATGGGAACCAACTAAAATCAGTATCAGATAGGGCTACAAATTCTGTTTACGGCAATGGCTTTGATTTCAAAGACGGAGTAAACAAAGAAGCTGAATATGAATATGATGAAAATGGTAATATGACGAAAGATTTGAACAAGAAAATATTGAATATCCAATATAATTGTTTAAATTTACCGAGTCGTATAGAATTTGAAAACGGTCATGTCATTTCTTATCTTTATGATGCTGATGGAATAAAACTTCGTACGACGCATATCATAGGGAGTGATACTACAGTAACTGATTATTGCGGCAATGTGATCTATGAAAATGGAATCCCTGTCAAGTTGCTTACAGAAGCTGGCTATGTTACACTGGCCGATTCTAAGTATCACTATTTTGTCCAGGATCATTTGGGTAATAACCGTGTGGTTGTAGACCAGAGTGGTAATGTTGAAGAAGTGAACCATTATTATCCGTTTGGCGGTCTGCTATCAAGTTCGGTAAGTAATGCTGTGCAGCCTTATAAGTATAACGGTAAGGAGCTGGATAGGAAGAATGGTCTTGATTGGTATGATTATGGGGCGCGTATGTATGATGCTGCATTGGGTAGATGGCATGCGGTTGATCCGATGAGTGAGAAGTATTATAGTTGGAGTCCGTATACTTATTGTATGGGTAATCCGATAAATCATATTGACCCGGACGGAAATACAGTAGTTATTTGGTATAATAATGATGCTGGGAAAAAGGTTTCATATTCATATAGTGGTGGTGACATAACTCATCCAAATTCATTTGTACAATCTGTAATTACTGCTTATCAATATAATAAAGCGAATGGATTGAAGGCAGGAAACGGAGGTGGAGCCTCTACGGTAGCAATTGTAGAGAATACCAATATAAAGGTAAATGTGATGGAAGCGGTGTTTGAGAACTCATATAATCCCAATGCCGCACGTGGGGCTGGAAGTATTTATTGGAAGAGTAACTGGGGATCGCAAAAAGATAATGGAATAGTCAATTCTCCGGCTACCGTATTTGACCATGAAGCAGATCATGCTTTGGAACATAAAACAAATACTCAAGAGTATGAAGTAAATAGAGCACGAGGTAGCGATTCGCAATATCAGACAAAAGAAGAAAGGCGGGTGATAACTGGTTCTGAACAGAAAACCTCAAGGGCTAATGGAGAAACCCGTTCCGGTCAAGTTACAAGAAGAAACCATAATGGGAAAACTGTAATAACGAAAGGCGTTACTTCAAATGTGATTGATAGACAAAAGACACAGGAATATGAGAAAAGGAATAAAGCTGTATGGACTTCTGAACCATAAAAAATGTTTTTATGGTGGTTCATTGTTTTTGCTATTACTGTTTATAACATCATGTAAAAGCAATCAATTTTTAATTGATAGTAACGAAGTGGAAAATGTAAATTTTTGGTTTATAGGAGATGTGGATACAGATGTTCCTATCACCGATTGTTTGCACATTGTATTTGGAAATGATAGCCATAAAACAATTATTCGTGATAGGAAGATTATCAATCGCTTTTTGACTCTGGTTAATCAGTTGAAACCTGCCAATCCCGATTCTTATATCGATCTTAGGGTAAGTTCACTTATAAGATTAAAACCGATAAACGGTGAAAGGAGGCCTGATATAAAAGTCTGCATTGGTGCCGGTGGTTACGGAGTGCTTTTAAATGACGTGTTGATGAAGGGAAATCCAAAGCAACTTCAAAAGTTTATTCAGGAAGTATTATATGATTCTCTTACCCCTTATGAATGGTTACCGTCTTTTATAAAAGAATACTTACGTGACCATCCAGATGAAATAGATGAATATCTACCTAAATCAAAATAGTGATAGTGTATTTATTCTGATAATAGTTGTCTATTTGAAATTTATGAAAATATTTAGAGGATGTGTTATCACATCCTCTATTTTGTTTGTGTACATTTCTGTGTGATATTATTTGAGTGAAAAGTTGGCTGATATCCAATATAATTTTATAAATTTACCGAGTCGCATAGAATTTGAAAACGGTCATGTCATTTCTTATCTTTATGATGCTGATGGAATAAAACTTCGTACGACGCATATCATAGGGAGTGATACTACAGTAACTGATTATTGCGGCAATGTGATCTATGAAAATGGAATCCCTGTCAAGTTGCTTACAGAAGCTGGCTATGTTACACTGGCCGATTCTAAGTATCACTATTTTGTCCAGGATCATTTGGGTAATAACCGTGTGGTTGTAGACCAGAGTGGTAATGTTGAAGAAGTGAACCATTATTATCCGTTTGGCGGTCTGCTATCAAGTTCGGTAAGTAATGCTGTGCAGCCTTATAAGTATAACGGTAAGGAGCTGGATAGGAAGAATGGTCTTGATTGGTATGATTATGGGGCGCGTATGTATGATGC
>Ga0224743_1173_pt1 | contig 10259 bp, 9 predicted proteins | sample LIM_E_Vancomycin_2_FD_161630 | JGI IMG/M metagenome (GOLD analysis project Ga0224743, IMG submission 161630) | Enriched cells from gastrointestinal tract of the lab mouse from Pacific Northwest National Laboratory (PNNL), Richland, Washington... | ecosystem: Host-associated > Mammals > Digestive...
CTTTACATGTATTCCCCTTTGGTCTAACTCTGATATGAAAGTACGCACTACTGTCTCCATGCCGCCCTTTCCTCTTAGCAAAGTTGACACGAGAAGGACTTTCCTGATGTTGGACATTCTCTTTTCCCTCATTTCAAATCGAAGTCATTGCGTCCTTAGGCTTCAAACATCACTTAGAAAACTTGCTCGTTTCCTCAAGGACTTTGGGGATATAAACAGGTATGGACTTATCCTTTGAGGGGCGATAATTATTATCTAAAAAGTTTAATATTCCCAATTCGTTAATTAATATTATTCTTTCTTTTTCTATAAAAGCATTTTGAGAATAGTTGCTAGAGTAAACAAATTGCCTTTTTTTCAAATCCTGAGAAAACAAATTTAATCCAGCGGAGTACTCATTTATCGGATTAGTACAACCCAAAACCTCGGGCAATATTGTCGGAACGATATCCAGCATAGAGGTCCTTTCTTCTATCTCTAGATGTCCCTTTCCAGGCCATCTGATGACAAGAGGAGTCTTTGCTTGGAATTTCGTAAAATTTCCATTGTGGCCCCAAAAGTTCAGTTTATTATCATTAAACTCTTCCCCGTGATCTGACCCTATTACTATGATCGTGTTTTCCAGGTCGACATAGCGAGATACAGAGCTTAATATTTTGCCCAGCTGCAGGTCGGCGAAATGAGCTGAGTTTTTATAACGATTGAAGAATTCTGTACGATCAAAATTATTGTCTAGCTTTAAATGATTAATTTCCTTCCAATAGGGCTTAAAAATTTCATATTCCTTGCCAATTGGGAACTCAGAAGCATGTACGTTGTCAAGAAAAATAAAACTAAAAAACCTTTGTCCTTTTGGCAATGTAGTCAACCATTTTTCAAAGTCATAAATGGCATTTTCATCTCGTTCAAGGGGCGTGTTACCGCGGGAATCTAATCTAAGGTTTGGAACATCCGCAAAAATTGTCTGATTAAATTCAGGCATGGTTAGAGGCGCACCTGTAAAGATGCCAATAGCATAGTTATTCTGCTGAAGAGCGGATATTAAGGCTGAACCAGATTTAGATTGGAGCGAGGCTTCCCAATAACTCCCGGGTATCCCCGTGAACAATGTAAAGATCCCATGCCTTGTGTTGATTCCTCCAGAGTAATGGTCCTTAAATACTAAGGACTGTTTCGAAAACTTATATACATTCGGCATCACCTCAGGAGTGATCATGTCAAACCGTAATGCGTCAATAAATAAAAAAAGGATGTTATAACCCTTTCCTTCGCCGCAATTAAGCTTCGGAGGGTAGTTCATTCTGCCTGAACTAGTGACTGTTTTTACACTGTATATTTGTTCTGGTGTGACAAGACCAACTTTAATTAACAATTTGTTAAATCTAAGCGGCCTGACTAAAGGCAGTAATTGTTTAACCTGGGTCAACTGCGTTTCCTGTCGAGCAAAAGAAACGCCAAAAATTACCTGAACAGATAGGAAACCAGTAACGATAAAAAGCGTCGCTAGGAGCCCAATCCCCGATCGTTTTGTCAAATAACGTTTAATTAAGTAACAGCATAGTAAGGCAATACACCCACACACTAAAACATAAGATAGAATCTGTAAAATCATTGACGCGGAAAATGATACAACTTGCCCACCACCCATTAATGTCATTTGGAGCATTGCAAAGTTCAAGTGCATCCTAAACTGTTGATAAACAAAAGTATCAGCCACAAAATAAATAAAGAACAACGATTCACAGCAAATAAATAAAAATATCGCTGTTCTCCTTAAACCGACTATAGATAATAAAAAACAGGGGAGAGAAATCAAAAGCCCAATAAAGGAGTAATAAAAAAAAGAAAAAGAAAAGAAATATAAAAGTGAAGTAATGCTTTTTTCAACAAAAGGAGATGCAGATAAAAACCTAATGCTAAACATTAAGCAAAACAAACCAATCAACAAGGAGGAATAAGAATAAAAATTTATATTCTCTTTTAGTTCTTCTTTTTCAATCATCATCTATCTTCAAATTATCAGCAATCGTCTAACTAACGATTGAAAATCTATCCTTTTCATTTTCTTCTAATTTTTGCTTTCGTGAGTTATCCAACTCCACTTCTTGAGTTTTCATCAAATTTAATCTAGCCAAGTATCTAATCTTAATGATTAGTTTTTTAATGGATGTTTTTAAAGATTTTTTCTTTTTCCTATCCTTCTCCGGAGACGATATAGAAGACTCAAAACCCTTAATGCTACCGAAACCTAAACTGTAAAGTTGCCATACTAAGATTTGTTTAACCTGGTAATTAATCAGTTGATTCCATATAGGAGAGTATTTATTGAAAAGAAGTTCGTCAACCGGCAATACTGGACGGGCGATTTCAAGAAGTTTTTTTGCGCCTTCTTTTGATACTATCATTCCTCCCGTTCCGGCTGATGAAGAATATAGTCTTCCTAGATCAATTCCTCCAACTTGAACTAACTTTGAATCAGTAATAAAAGAAGTGCCTTTGTAAGTGTCTTCCAGCCGAATGATGTCGAAATTTATTGAAGCCTTTTTTTACTTCATCCACAAATGACACCAGGTCTTCTGAAAAAACAGCGTCATCTTCCAAAACAACCGCAAACGGAGAGGAGCCTTTTGCTATTTTTTTCCATATTCCCCTGTGAGAGAAATAACACCCGAGCTGTTGTGGAGACAAATAGCAATTAAATATCTCAGAAAAAGCACTTTTGATAGGTATTGTGCTCGGAGAAAAGGCCTCCACTCGTGTTAACGTTACGCCGTTCTCCTTGGAAAGACGAACCATTCGGTTCCAACGTTCCTCTTTTTCCGCTAAATTAATAACATAGTATCGTATATCCATTTTCTAAACGTAGTTGATCTTATTCCAAGTTGTTTGAGCAACAGGTAAATTCCAGTATGAAACAATCATCCAAGCGCCGACGAAACAACAAAATGCCTTAAGGTCTAGAAAGCCTAAATCTATCAGTCCAAATGAGATCATAGAAAAAAATAAATAAAGCAAGATTGGTGAATACAAGGCTCTAAAGAAAAGAAGGATTTCGGTTATAACTAAAGAAGTCAAGAGGATAATTCCTCCAACAACGTAGCATTGAACATAATCGCTATGAAAATGAGGAAGATAATCCTTAGAGTAGGAAAACAACTTCTTAACATCTATAAAATACTTAGGTTTTCCTAAGCCAGTTCCTGTCCAATAATTTATCTTGCCATCCGTAGCCAGCGTCCATACAGCGACTCGGCCTCCCATGCTTGTGTTAAGGTCCTTTTTAATTTTTTCTTCCGCGGCGGTTAATTTTTTTTCATGCCTCGTTTTCTCTATAACCGTCAAAAGGTTCTCATTAAGAATAGTTGAGACAGTTTCCTGGTAACCTCTTTCCAACCGACTGCCTAGAGGAGTCTGTGTAAGAGTGAGCAGAGCCAAAAATGTTGTAATACCTACAGCCAAGAACAATTTTCTTTTATCTATTTTCCTTTGCAGGAGCATGACACAAAGAAGAGATATAAACGGAACAAACAATGTAGCCCTAACGACTAAAACACCAATCGAGGTCACAAAGCATAAAATTCCAATGAGGATAAAAGAAATTTTTAGCTTTATAGATAATGGTCTACAGCAAAAAGCTCCTATTATTGTTAGGCCGCCGATTATTGCCAGGCACCTTCCATAAATTGTTGCATAAGGTCTGACAAGAGGTCTCACTTCCCAAATAGAAACACCATGTTGGTAAGCCGTATACAACACGTCCGTAATGAAAAGGCATCCTGACAAAGCACACGCCGTGAAGAAGTACTGCTTTTTGATCTTTATCCTGTAGCAAGCCAGGAGAGAAAAAACAACCGCGTTAAAAATTACTGTAAGACAAATGACGTTAAAGTTAATTTCCGGATCGAATAAAGATTTAAAGTAATATAGCCTTATAAAAAGAAAACCAATTAGAAATGGTAAAAAAGGGTTGATCAGCCGAAAAAAATAATAAAGCCATTTTTTCAGGAAAACTAAATTATTAATATTATAAAAAAAAGCAATAAGCGCCAATGGAACGGCAACGTACGCTAAGTAACGATAGCCTGTACCCCAAGGAAGGTGCGCATATGGACTGACTGCAAACAGCAAAACCCAAAACGAAAGGAATTGAGTTATCCAATTTGGGATTCGAGTATCAAAAAAAAATCTATTCATTTCTAGTTATAAGTCTTTAAGTTCCTTCATGATTTTGCTTCAAACGTGTCTCGTTGGGCTCTCTTTTCCTTTTCATTTCGTATGCGAGAGCATATCTAAAAAGGGTTGCATGGGCAGATGAAGATGCCACAAGGAGGCCTCTCCATCCGTCTAAAAATCCTTTCTTAATAAAAAAATGCCGGCAAAAGGCCCAAATCCCGTGTACAACTCCCTTCCCTACACTCACATTTTTGCCTTGCTTCAGAAGCTCCTTAGCTCCTAGTTGTGAATAGCTTTTCTCCTTAGTTAACATATCAGATAAAGAGGGAAATGAGTAGTGGTAAAAAACGGCCTTTAATTTTTCAACTTTTCCGAGGCACTCAAAAGATTCATGAATATTTCGTTCGGTGTAGCGATACTCACCTTTTTTAAACAGAACAGCGTGCCTAAAATCTGGATTCCAGCCAGAATGCTTTACTGGTTTTCCCATTAAAAAAGTCAAGCGATTAGCTAGAAACGCGCTTGCTCTGTCCGTCCGAGCAGCTTGTTTTATTTCTGCAGCCAGCTCCGGAGTACACACTTCGTCAGCGTCAAAGCAAACAATCCAAGGAGATTCAATCTTATCTATGATACTGTTTCTAGTCGGCCCAAAACCCTTAAATGGGATTTTCATAATCAAACACCCCATGTTTCGGGCGATTTCCACTGTATTGTCGGTAGAACCGGTATCCGCCACAACTACTTCGTCGCACCATTTAAGCGATTCAATACATTGAGCAATCCTGCTTTCTTCATTTTTAGCCATTATGTAGGCAGTAACTTTAGCTTTCACTTGAACGGACATCTTTTTCAAGCCTGGGAAGTCGATGAGTGAATAATTGGGAGATATCGTAAAACAATTTTCCGACGACTTATAGAAAAAATCGTTTTTCTAAGTTAATTATTTTTCAACTATGACGCATTTTGAAAAAATTTATGCGTTTTGTTATGGTTATGTTCGACAAAAGTGGTTTGATTTAAAATATCACCATTAAGGGCCCGCTAAGTGAAATGCCAAAAAATTTAAATTTTGTAACTAGAATATTTTTAATCTCGCTCCTAATCTTTTCGACGATTCTCCTATCCAAATTTATCCTCGAGGGCCTGGGCGGTGCAAATTTATCAAATTTTAATTTACCCCCCCCCCCCCAGAATTCAAAGAGCTATAACAACCTTTTTATTTGCTATCTTTCTTTTCTTTCTGATCCCTTCAAAAATTACTTTTTGGACAATTGTATTTCCTCTAAGTTTGATCGCGACAGTGTATAGGCCCATAGCTTATATCTATGGTCCCCCCGACTATCAAGCTATGGTATCGGCCTTTTCAACAACTTTTTCTGAAGCTAAAGAATTCCTATGTCTCATACCTGCCTCTCTCTATCTTAAGTCTTTATTAATTCCAGTCACTGCATCTATTGCTTACTACCTCGCTAGGTTGACCGGAATCAAGCCTTGGAAAAATAAAACTCTCGTTCTTATTTCTTTTTCTTTATTAATCATTTCGCTAGAACCGACTTTATTTTTCCGAAAGACATTCAATGCTGGAGAAGAAACAAAAGAGCAACTCGCAATGTTGCAAAAGTACATTAAAAATCCTTTGTGGGGTAAAACCGAAACTACTTCTCTTCCTAAAGATTATGTCCTCATAATCGGAGAAAGCGCACGAAAAGATTACTTTCATATATATGGCTACCCAGTTCCAAATACGCCATTTCTAGACAAGATCAATTCGACTGTGGTAAATGGAATGAAGTCAGCTGGTACTTACACCATCGCATCCCTCACGAGAATGTTAACGCTTCCAAATAAACAAAAATGGGAAGCTGACTATGGACGCACTCTCATAGATCTGGCCAAAAGCGCTGGAATTGAAACTTATTGGATTTCCACCCAAGGAGTATTCGGGCAATTTGATACTCCGGTTACTGCTATCGCAAAGAAATCCGACCACTCTATCTTCTTGAACAGTAATTATGAAGAGAGGAATGTCAGTGATTTAAATATTCTGAAAGAGTTTCAAAAAATAGTGAAGATCAAATCACATAAACCCCGACTTATAGTTCTCCATACCATGGGATCCCATCCTTTAGTCTGCAGACGCATTCTTGATATTAAAGACCCCTATTTAGTCACGGATTCAAACTTAGATACAGTAGCTTGTTATGTAACTTCCATAAAAAAGACTGACTTATTTATTGAAAAAGTCTATGAAATATTGGAAAAACAAAAAGACGATGGAGGCAATCCTTTTTCAATTATTTATTTTTCCGATCATGGTCAAGTCCATACCCAGACATCCTCTCAAATTAAAATTCACAACAATGCTGTAAGTAAGCTTCATTATGATATTCCTTTAATCAAGATTGATTCTGGGCAGGGGGAGTCTGTCACTTTAGAATCCCAGAAATCGGGACTTAATTTTACGGAAGGACTAGCCCATTGGATGGGAATCAAAAATGACCAATTGTCGGAATATGACTTGTTTGATGGCAAAAACGATCCTGAAGACTACGGGTTGAAAGAAAAGATTAAATCCATCAAAACTCCCCTAGACAAGGCGATTGATATTAGTCCTTATCTCAAGGAAAACTAGAGACCCAGACATTCGAAAGGCCTGACATCCTCGCCAGGCCTTTTGTTGCTCGCTAGAAAATAAGGCTATTTCTTCGCTTTTGCACGGGCTTTGCGAGCAGGTCTCTTGGGAGCGTTAACCGCATCCTTAAAAGCTTTCCCTGCTGTAAATTTCGGTACCATGGCTGCAGGGATCTTGATTTCGGCCCCAGTGGAAGGATTGCGTCCAGTTCTAGCTTGGCGTTGGGAAGCATAGAATTTTCCAAATCCAATTACTGTGTAATCCCCGCCTGCTGCAACTGCCTTGATAATTTCGGCGGTATAAGCGTTGAGGACTTTTGCCACTTCTGTTTTAGCGAGACCAGTTTCAGAAGCAACCGCTTCAATCATTTCAGTCTTGTTCATTGGGATTCTCCTTACGAGATAAAAATTTCACGTGAACTGAAGTATCTTACCCTTGTTTACATTTTTTTTGAAGATTTTCTTATACTCTTTCCAAGAGTGTCTGAGACTGCTTTACTCATCAGAGCCAATTTTTCCAAGAACTTTGCATCTACACATTCTGCACAAATGAAGATATCAGTCATTGTTTCAACTTACAATCATCCTAGCTATCTGACCTTGGTTTTAGATTCTCTTAAAAATCAAGTGAATGCAGGAGAATACGAAATAGTGATAGCAGATGATGGAAGCGGTCCTGAAACAAAAAAGGTAGTGGAGGATTTCCAAAAAATATTTCCGGTACCACTCATTCACGCCTGGCAAGAAGATCTTGGTTTCCGCCTAGCGGCTTCAAGAAATAATGCCTGTAAGCTGTCTTCCGGCGACTATTTAATTTTCCTAGACGGGGACTGCATTCCAAAAAAGGATTTTGTGGAAAAGCATCGCAAATTAGCTGAAAAAGGTTTTTTTGTTACAGGCACGCGTGTGCTCCTCTCTCAGACATTTTCACTCGATTTAGAGAATCAAGTAACGAGATTGGACACAAACAATTTTTTTAAACTTTTTCGTCATTTCTTCGATAACCATTTTAATAAAATCATTTCCGTTTTTTATAATCCACTTTTCCCGAGAAAACTTGATAAAAATAATTGGAAAAAATTAAGAGGGTGTAATTTCGCCGTTTGGCGTGAAGACCTCTTTAAGGTAAATGGGTTTGATGAAGGGTTCACTGGCTGGGGTTTCGAAGATTCTGATTTCGCAGTCAGACTAATTAACGCTGGCGTTCGAAGGAAAGCTGGAAATTTCGCTGTAACAGTTTTCCATCTCTACCATAAAGAATTGAAGACTAAGCAGGAGGGGGCTAGTTGGGACCGCTTGCTTCAGACATTAAAGCAAAAGAAAGTAGCTTGTAAAAAAGGCTTGGTACAGACCAAGCCATGAAAATTCAGATAGCTTTCGTTTCAGCGCTTGCAGTGAGTTGAAACAAACGGGTTTTCGTTACCCTGGAGCGCCTGTATTTTCTTAGCCCTTTCACATTCCCACTTCTGAACTGGATAGGATTTATCCCAGACATCCATCAATCTCGCTTGACTTGGGCTCATTCGGAAATAATCGGGATACGCGTAGGCCATGTACTTATAAGTCCTTGCAATTACCCCTCTTGAAGCTTGAGGAGGTTCTGCTTTATTTCCTGAAATTTTCATTGCACAGGAACCGAATGTATTGGGAATGCTGCTGGGAAGTATCTCAAAGTTCTTATTTCCTCTTTCTGCATTGACAGCTCCGATCGACGGATAAAGGTTATACATGTCGCTTTGCATGAACCGAAACATAACATTTTCTTTCTCTGCGCATTTTCTTCCTTTAAACGCCCTCCCCCTGTTGTCGATACACCTAGGAGAGCCCTCACGCCATTCAGTAAAAAATCTTCCGAAGTTTTCCGCCGGCACTACATGTTCCCACTCAACACGTGAGGCCCGCTTTTGATGAACAGCCGTCTCAAAACCCGAAGGAAGGCGGATATTTTTATTTTCATCAAAGGGTGCTTGACAATAAAGCGTAACTCTATGACCAGGGACAACAAATTGTTCTAGTGCTTTCTTAGCTTTGTTAAAACTTTGGAACGTAAGGTTTCCTGCCGGTTCCTCGCGTCCGAATGCAACTGAAAGGTCGACCAAAAGCGTCAAAACTAAAAAAAATGAAATCAAAGGCTTCATCGAGCTTGTCCACAAGAATTTAGGAAGGTGCATTATAAAGATCTCGTTTTTCCCCGCCGGCGCTTCTCCCAAAGGAACAAATAAAACGTTCGTAAAAGATCTTGAATGGACGGAGTCTGGAACCTGCTCTTTTATCAAAAAAGCAAAAAGTTAAAAATCTTTATGATCACCAAGCTAAACGAATGGTGGCCTCGATTATTTCAACACTGCTTTAAGTTGAACCGGCTTGCTCCTGATCGACGTGTCAAGACTAATTGGCAAGCAATAATCTCCTGCAAATTTGTCTGGAGGGGAGACCGTGGAACTCAACTCTTGCATGGCGAATTCTCCTCTTTAAGTTTTATCTGACTCTTAACCAAAAGAGAAGATCGTGAATATTAATGAACACTGAATTTCTTGGAAGTTGAATGCGTTATAAGATGAAAGACTTCTGAACCTGCGGAAACTCAAGTCTTAAAATTTGGCCACAGCGGTAGTAATTCGCCTCTAGCGCCGGAAATATCTGCATCTCATTTGATAGTAGATCGATACTTTAAGCTGGCACCACCTCTACCCATAATGCTACTCCGGCTGGAAAAGGAGCTTCAGGAAGTCAGAAAAGTTAAATGGAGCGCTCATATCTCCCTATCCATAACACCAAAGAAGCCCCACCAAAAACAACCCAATAATCTCCACCAGAATCGAGGTGGCAAGAAAAAAAAGATAGAAATGAATCTATTTTTTTCGAAGTTTGGCAACTGAGCATCATAAGCAAGTCTTCAGCATTTACCTATTCTTAAACGCTCATCCTTTTTAAATATAATCCAACAGCCCGAAACCTAAACTTAGTTCCTTCTCTATTCGGGTAAATCCACTCTTTCTATTTTGAAAATCACAGGTCTCGTCCCATCCGAACAACACGCAATCATTGTGTTCTCTTCCTTCATCCAACCTTTCATAATCGAACCGCCCTGAAGACCCGTGTAGATGTACCTTGAGATTGCATCCCAAGCTTCAGAACAAAAGGGCTTATCCGGACCGCCTGTAATTTCTTTAGGATCACCTTCCGTTGATACTAAAGTATTCAAACCGCACTGCCAGAAGCTGTCTTTGCCGTCTTCACGGTAAAAGATAAAAACGTCGCCCTTGTTATAAACGGGACATTTGCCTGAGCAAGGATTTTGACAATATCGATGCTGAAGATCTTCATAAAGCAGCGTATCCAACACTGTTACTTTTACACGGTGTCTCATTTTTCCTCCAACAAATGGGTTAGGTAGGGATATCACACTATCCCTACCTGAGCCGCGTGACTTATTTCTGTTTTGCGATATCTTT